>BNJV01001118.1_pt1 | contig 69020 bp, 107 predicted proteins | sample 8540591 | NCBI WGS metagenome assembly BNJV01 (sample SAMD00202457, study PRJDB9452) | human saliva metagenome | host: Homo sapiens
GATAAAGCTTATCAAATCAGGCGGTAAACCTATTATTCTTGGCGGAATATGTTGGATAGGTATCACCGCAGTAAGCCTTCTAATGCAGCATATACTTGAATTTGTAAAAAGTGTGCAAGCCCCAAAAAAACTTGCACATTTTTAATTTATCATCACTTTATAAAAGTATTACATCTCCATAATCTTTATAAACCTCGGTACTTCCATCCTCCAACAGGTATCTTACAACATCCGCAGCTCTTTTCTCTGCCTTCCAGATACTCATCTTCAACACAGATATATTTTATATCCGCATAATGCAGATAATCCTTAAAATTATCAAGTGTTCTTACAACTGCGGAATTACCTCCGCTTCCTGTAATATCTGTATAAGTCCTTATATCAGCACTTAATATTTTAAGTAAATTGTCCTCTGACAATAATAGTGTTCTCGGATTGCCCAATTTCATCAAATCCATGTATACATCTACAAAGTTGCTGTCTGTATTTCCCAACACTTCTTTGTCAATATATCTGTCATGATGATTATATATTCCAAGTTCTCTTATATACTTCGGACTTTCAGTAAGTCCCTCTGATACCCTGCCCAGTTTGTAACCCCCGTTATAAGAAGTGAAAATGCTATACATGGTATCAATGAATAGAATAGACTCTTAACCCCTGTTTCTTCAACGAGAAAACAAACCGTAATGATCACCAGAGTAAACAACAATATGAAATAATTACCGTCTACCTGATTTAATATAAATAAGCTAAACAGACTGACCGCAGTATCTACTCTGAGAATAATCATTATATATGTGAATATATCTTTATTACCCTTATTCTTAATACAGTATCTTACAGTAAATACAGCCAGAATTATAAATAATACAGTTATCAGTACGGTAGGTGAAGCTATATAAATATGCGTCTCATTTGTCGGTGATATGAAAAAGCTGGAATAATCTGTAAAAATATATCCACGCTCTCACCTGATGACATATTCATACCTGCACTTCTATAATCTCCGATAGTATAAGGATATTTTTGTCTCTATTCCAAGCTTATACCATACAGAAGAATATACCGAAGTAATAATATGACCGGTAAGTATATATGTTCTTGCATATACAAGTACAATTGCCGCAATCGGAAGGACTGACAGGTAGGCAAATCCGAATAGATTTTTGATTTTATTTTTTTATTCTTTTATAAGGTCTGTAGACAATATAAATAATATTTGCAATGCCTATACCGAAGCTGAACAATAGACTCGTAGGCTTTATATATAATACTTGCAAGCAGGGCTATCAATGCAAATGTAATATAGTAACTATGTCTTTTTCACATACAGGCACATATTCAGTATTGATATCAGCTGCATTAATAATGTGATCATATCAGTCTTTGCCGATAACCCCATATTCATAATTGCAGGTGTCACGGATACCAGTACTACTGCAAGCCATGACTTATCATCTCTTTTTTTCACTGCAGACTTTTACTATCTCAAATACCGTAAAGTACCAGTATTGGACATATGTAAGAAAAACTCAGTACAAATCCGAAGCTTTTTCTTTGTATTAAGTGCAAGTGTAAGTATCTCAAGTCCTTTCGGGTAAACATATACATCGTTTACGGTTCCCAGATTGTCATATATTCCGTTATTTCCGATAAGTACAGACAAGCTTCTAAGTCCGTACCTTAAAAGAATCATAGTCCAAAGTAATATTGATTCTTCCAATTTGCAACAGTATTGCTGAAAGTGATATTGCAGAACCTATGCAGAAAAAAATTTTTTATTTTTCAAAATCTTTTCTTTTTTCTGTATTATTCTTTACTACCGGTACTATTATTTTTGAAAAATCTCATCAAAATATAAGTGACTACAACAAGCATTGCAAGTCCCAGAGTAAAAGTATCTTACTCCATTTTTTTGAAGCAAGATGAAGTGCTGAAAGTACACATATGAAAATAATATATGTAAGACTTCCTGTGCTAAAGCTGTTTAAATAACGGGCTATAATGCCATCTTCCACACAGCTTTTTTCTCACTCTTTACAAGCATTATTTCACCAAAGCCAAATGAGCACCAATAAGAAGATACAATCTACTATAAAAGCGGTGGCGGCCTGATGTAAAATCATATATATCAGACTAAAAATCCTATACCTGTAAGTCTTATATAATTGTTTTTTACCAATCTTAATATCAGATAAAATATAACAAATAGCAATATATGTTCAAAATAAAAGCATTTTTGTTTCCATCTCTCCGATATCAAATAATATATAAGTCTTTTCAGCCAATAAAAGAAAAAAACTGTATATACTAAGAATGGCGGCACATATAAAAAAATAAGCAAATATCCGGTTTTCTTAATCTTCATATATAAACTCCATACTCTCTTGTAACACAAATCTTTCTCATCAAATCACCACCTATTTTCATCAATACTCTCCCTCTTCACCCTGTATTTTAAATTTTGTCTCTAATACCTAGAAAATGTCGAAAAAGTCATCGTCATCTTCAAAGAATTCATCATTATCTTCAAAAGAGTCTTCAAAAGAGTCATCAAAATTTTCATTCGTTCCATTTTTCCTTCTCTCATATAGTTTTACCATTTCAGTGTCGAGCTTTATTTTATATGACTTCGGTTCAAACTCGTCTGTTTCATATGAATCGTCTTCATATAAATCTGTTTCATATAGCTTTACACTGTTTTTAAGTTCTTCTATAAATAAGCTTCTTTCTTGAGTAAATCCTTCAAATGCCTTCGGCTCTTTCATATTATTTGTAAGCTTCTTATACAGTTCGTTTTTCCGTGATATTATATCTTTTTGAAAACTTAGGTTTTGAGCCTCTTCTGAATATAATCTGATTTCCAAGTTTCATATTCAGGCAATCCTCCGTCATTATTCCGGCTCTCATTCCGATATTTCTTGCAGTATCCAAATCATTTGAACCCATATAGACATATGTATCACAGTTGTTAATAATGGTTGTAGCACTGTCATTTCCATAAAGTGATGACAATTGTGACTCTGACTGTATCAAAAGTGTCACTGAGATACCCTTTTTCCCTGAATATTGAAATATACTGGTCAAATAAAGGTACCGGACATCCGGGTTGCAAAAGTCGTCCGCCAGAAAATGTATAGGTCTTGGCAATACGCCTTCAGCCTGTCTTTTCTCCAATTTCAAACAGCTCTTTAAATATATGTGCATAAAACATATTTATAAAACTGTTTAAGCTTGGATTTACGGGACTTGTAGTCACAAACAATGCTCTCTTTTCCATTGCCAGCTTCTCAAAAGCTTATCTTATTTTTCCATCTTGAACATTCTTCTAAGCTCAGGTGTAAAGACATATCCGATGGCCGTATTTAATGTGCCGAAAACACAACTTGCGGTTTTTATAGGCAATCTCCTAAAAGATTTCCAGTTAACCGTAGCAAAGTTAAAAGTGTTTGTCATTTCAAGCTCTAAAAAAATCGTAATCATAATTAGTCTTTATCTCGCTTGTATCATCTTCAAAGCTAAAGCTTTATCAAGCATCTCAAGAACATCAATAAAACTCGGATTATCTTTTTTTCATCAGTACATAGGATATAAATGCCGCAAAAAGTGAAGTTGCCGCCTCATCCCAGAACGGATCCGCATTGCTGTTTTTCTTTTTTCTTATTTGCTGTGACAATGCTCTTAGCTACAAAAGACTATATCCTGATAACTCTTGATGAAAATCAAGCGGATCATAACCTATATTTCCGTTTTTCAGGATGTACAAAGTCAAGATCCCAGACCTTATAATCTCTTTCTTCCAATAATGAAAAATATTTATTCACAATTCTTCTCTTTGTTACAGAAGTAATTATATTTCTGTTATATGATTCCAGAAGAAATGCCTCCGTTATGGAAAGGGTTTTACCTGAACCTGAACCTCCGACCACCAAAATATTATTGTTGATACCGGTTATATTACTGTCTGTAGAGAAATATACAATCTTCGCCTTCGCCTAAAATCACCCTGTCAATTTGGGATTGTATCTGCTTACCTTTTTTTATCTCTCATTACCACTCCGCTTCTTTTACAAAATCAATGACCTTTGAGAACTCTATTATTTCATCACATAAATTAAATGCAATTGCTTCATCAGGTGAGAAATAATGATCAAAATCAGTAGCTTTATCAATCTCTTCTTCAGTCTTTCCTGTATGTTTTGCCAATAGACTGTTGATTTTCTTCTTCGTTTCAAGCATGCTGTCGGAAATACTCTTGATACTTGAAGCATTACCTGATACTCTTCCACCAAGCATCGGTTGATGCAGCATAAGTTCACTGTTTGGAAGCATATATCTTTTACCTGCACATGCCAAAAGCACCGCACCCATGCTGTAGGCTTTTCCCCTGCATATCATTCTTACAGGCGCTTTTGAGCCTACTATTGCATCATACATCAAAAGACCGCTGTTTATTTCTCCTCCGATACTGTTTATAAGCACTGTAATAGGCTCGTTTGACTCAAGATTCAGCTCCAATATCTTGTCGGTAAAATCGACAGCCGACTCATCTGTTATTTCACCGTTGATATTTATACATCTTTTACTGAAAAACTTTGCTTCCAGTGATACCTGTGTAATACCGCTGTTTGTCTTTATCAATGTACTTGTACTCATAATATCTCCTCTAATCAATGCCTTTTAAAGTTCTGTATAAAAAGTCACTTATCTATCAGTTTAATTACCTGCTACTGTTTCTCCTGTCCAGTCTTTTGATACCGCCAAATTCATATACATTTGTATATCCCATAGCTAAAGTTTTTCTGATGCCTGTCTGCTGCGATTTCCGCTTCTGCAATATACAAGTATCACCTGATCAAGGTCAGGAAGCTCTGCCGGCTGAGTATTTGTAATGCTCTCATTAGGTATACATATAGCACCCGGAATATGTCCTGATGCATACTCATCCTTGCTTCTGACATCGACAATGATATGTCCGTCTTCATTTGCCATCATCTGCTTTAGCAGTTTCCTGATCTATATGTGTATAGCTGTCTTTTTAGCTTCCTCACTTTCCTTCATAGTTTCCCCGCTTTTTCACTTGTTTGCTACACTGCTTGCTACCGTTTCTTTTACAGTAGTCTCCTGCATACTTGCATTATTTGAACATCCTACAACTGTGAGTAAAACTCCTGTTAATATAACTCCTGCTATCTTCTTCATATAATTAATACCTCTCTTATATTTGATTTCTTACTGTACAATATATTAACATCACTATGTTACAATATCGCACATCTTCCATTATAGCATGAATTCATTTTGTGTATCTATCAAATAAGTGCGAAGAACTCAACCACAAGCAGTCATTCTCAAGCAATGTCCGGCATCCCGCAATCTCCTTAGCTACCAAATTCATATGCTTTTGAATTATCATAAATATATAATTCATCTATAAAGCGACATTAATTCCTTAAGTTTTGACAATGAAACATAATATCTTCTTTTTATATCCTCCTCCGGAATACCATGTCCCACCCATACTGACTCTGTGGGCAACTCTTTGAATTGCTAACTCAGGACTGTTAAGTCCTACATAGTTCATAATTATCTTGTAACCGAGCTTTCTTTGCCTTCAGTATATTATTTAGCATACTTCTTCCGGTCAATGTGGTTTCCTGATTGAATGAACTACCTTTATTCATACAGTCTTTTTATAAGCTTTACAGCCATCTTCATTGCCTTGGCCTGATCGGATTTATTTCTCCAATCTCCACCATTGGATATTACGATTTCATCTGAATTTACTCTTACACCGAAATCATGATTTTTCCTGTAGTAATGTACTATATAAAGTTGACTTTCCTGCACCGTTTACTCCGGCAAATATCGTATATGTGGGCATAATTTTTAATCCTCTACTATGTTTTATTTCTTGCGTTTTAAATAATCAAAAACTATTTCTTTCTTTTCCCATTTATTTTTAGACAAATTCTCTTCCATTGCCATTGGAGAATCTGCTTTCCATTGCAGCGCACATAGCTGTGATACTCCTTCATATATAGCTTTGTACCCCTATCATCATGTATATAGTTCACAGCTCTTTCTCTTCGTATTCCAAATCTCTCGGCTTCTGCACATGCATCTATATTTGCTCCTATGAAGATAAATTCCCAGCCATACTCTTTTCTGCTCTTTTTTTCAATCATCTTCTTAACCTGATTATAGTTATAATTCATGCTTGCATTTTTCCATTCCATCCGTTGTTATAACAAATATAGTCTTATCAGGCCTGTCTTCTTCCCTTGCATATTTATGAATATTGATTATATGTTTGATTGCACCACCAACTGCGTCCAAAAAGTGCAGTCGATCCTCTTACAAAATACTCTTTATTTGTTATCTTATCCACTTTTTCAATCGGCACTCTGTCATGAATAACCTCGGTTCTGTCATCAAACAATACTGTTGATACATATGCCTTCTCTCCTGTCTGTTTTTGCTTTTCAATCATTGAATTGAATCCTCCGATTGTATCAGCCTCAAGACCGCTCATTGATCCGCTTCTGTCCAAAATATAAACTATTTCTGTTAATGTCTTTTTCATAAGATTTCTCCTTCAAATTTAGTTTTGTAAGCTTATGATACATTAATCTAAGCCAAAAAAAGGTCAACCCTAAGGCGACCTTTTGCATTTAACTTGAAAGCGGTTCCAATCCAAAGTCAAACAGTACAATGTCTATTTTTATTACATTGTAATCTTTATTTTTTATAAAGTATTCCACCACCTTGTCGGTCTGTGAAATAGGTGAAAGTGCATATCCTGCAATTCTTAAAAAGTCCACAGTCTCATCAATATTCAATCTAAGCCCCTACTGCAAGTGCCAGTACTTTCTCTTTGAAGGCTTTTACCTTTCCCTTTAAAAAGCTTTGAAAAAAATACTGCTTTGATATATTTGAGGTTGCGTAAACCTCGGAGTTTTTTTCAATCCCTTCTTGTTTATCAGCTGCTGCAAATGTTTTTCAAAAAGATTCAGTATATATCTTCTTTAACACATCCTCCAGATGATTCAGAAACATCCTCAAGCTTCCTCTTTCTCAAGAAATCCGGTATGTTTAAAGCTGAAGTACTATACTCATGTTGAGATTCTCCTACTCCTGTTTCAAATTCTTTCAGACTCTGATATGGAGGCTCTTTGTAACCAAAAACTATTCCTCTATCATCTTCTATATGCGTCGTAATCTTCATCCACCGTCAGATACTCTGTAGCATTTGCCGCCGCTACATAATCATCATCTATAAACTCTGTAACTTTATCCACCAGAGTACCGGATACCCGTACCGCATCACTTCCGAAAACCACAAGAAATATTTCTATTTCATACTCTTTTAAAAATTCCGTGAAGGCTTCTACAGCTATAGCAACACCGATTTCTTCCGGGAATCTGTATGTACCTGTTGCAAGCAAAGGAAATGCTATAGATTTGCAATTATTTTCAACTGCCATATGCAGCGCTTTATCATAGCACTGCCTAAGTATAGAAAGTTCGTTACTTCTTCCGTCCTTCCAAACAGGGCCGCTTACATGAATAATGTATTTGGCATCAAGATTGAATGCAGGTGTAATACCGACATCTCCGGGATATAAATTTCCAAGCTTTCTTCGCTCCTCTAAAAGCTCTTTGCTTCCTGCCGCATTATATATGGCGGTCTCAACTCCACGTCCTATAAAACCGTAAGGATTTACTGTATTTACAATGGCATCCGCTTTTACATTAGTTATATCATTTCTTATAATCTTTAAAAGGCACTATACTACCTCCATTTATTTATATCCCAATTATATACTAATCTATCCGCTCATTCCACCTATATAAAGCCTCTTTACTTTTCATGCACCAGTTTACCGGTCATATGGTCAATACTCATTACATACATTTTCACTCTGCTGCCTGCGCTTTCAATTTCCTTTTCAATGGATTCCCGGGCTTGGGATAAAATCTTTTAGCAAGTCTTCTCAACTGATCATATATCTTTTTCCTTGTCGCTCACTTTCTTCTACCTGACCCCAGACATACAACACTTTTGAAATGTATTTGCCCAGTCTCCCTCTTCTATATGACCCTCATCTGTAGTTGTAAAACATACCTTGTTATCTTTTTCCCAAAAGATCTACCTTAAGCCCCTTGCAGTGCACCGTGGAAATATATTCTTCCTTCAGTTTCATCAAAATATTGATTTATCGTAACAGCATAAGGATATCCGTTCTCACCGTTCATAGCTATAACTCCCTCTTGGTGCACTCCTTAGTATTTCAAAGCACTCCTCTTTTTGACAGCTGCTGTTTTAAATCTTCTCATTGCTCTAAATTCCATCTTATCTCCATTCAATTTTAAATATCTTAATTCTATAAACAGGCCTATGGTAAAACCCATAAGCCTGTAATTTCTAGTTTTCTTTCTTTTTTCCAAGATTCAGTGACAATATCAACAGGAATGCACCCATTACAGTTCCGATAACTAAAGCAAGTAAATACATTACAGGATTTGTCACAGCACCTACCAAAACTGCAAACATTCCACCATGTGGAGCCCTTGATCTGCAGTCAAAAATCATGCTGAGCGCACCTGCCACACCACTTGATAAAAACAGTGGCGGTATTACTCTTATCGGATTACTTGCCGCAAAAAGGTATTGCTCCCTCTGTTATAAATGCAAATCCCATTACATAATTTACAAGAGCACTTCCTCTTTGTGTTTCAGGCCAAAGTTTTCTTATAAATTGTAGCTGAAAGTGCAATAGCAAGCGGCGGTATCATTCCTCCCGACCATACTTGCAGCCATAACATCACTGCCTGCCGTTCCGGATGTTGTAACAAGCGCTGTTGCTGTAACATATGCAGCCTTATTTATAGGGACCTCCCATATCTATAGCCATCATGGAGCCTACTACAAATCCCTAAGATAACCTTTTTCTCCACCGCTCAAAGCTTCGATAAAGTTCTTAAATGATGTCATAATAAATGCCATCGGAGCATTTACTACAAAGAGCATCAAAACACCCATTATGAATGATCCAAGTACAGGGAATAAAAATATCGGCTTTATTCCGTCAAGTGAACGTGGAATCCATGAGAATATATATCTGAGTGCGATAATAATACCGCCTGCCAAAAATCCTGCTACCAAAGCACCTAAAAATCCTGAAGGTGTGTAATTAAGCCATGCCGCACTCTTTAATCCAAGTATACTTGGATCTGCCAGAATTCCACCTACCATACCGACTATAAATCCCGGTCTGTCAGCAATACTTCTTCCTATGAAAACCTGCCAATATAGGCAGCATCATACTGAATGCAAGCTTACCCAGCACAAACAAAAGTTCAGCAAATTTATTGTAGCTTGGATCCTCAGGATTGAAAGCATTAATACCCCAGAAGAATGACAAAGCTATAAGTATTCCGCCTGCCACTACAAATGGAAGCATATTGCTGACACCTTCCATAAGATACTTATATATCTTACGTCCTACGCTCTCACCCTCTGTACTTTCGCTACTGCTTTTTTTCACCGCTATGATGGTATATAGCTGCGTTTCCGTCCAAAACGGTCTGTATCAATTCCTTAGGCTTTATTTATTCCGTCCGCCACTTTGGTAAATAAAGTCGGATGTCCGTCAAATCTTGCGATTTCAACCTTCTTATCAGCCGCAACGATAATACCTACAGCTCTTTTCAATATCATCTTTAGTAAGTTTATTTTTCTACACCGATTTGACCGTTGGTTTCAACCTTGACATCAAGTCCCATCTCCTTTGCCGCTTCTTTTTATCTTCTCTGCAGCCATAAATGTATGGGCAATACCTGTAGGACATGCTGTAACGGCAATAATGTACTTCTTGTCTTCACTGCCGTTTTCTTCCTTAGGCTCTCTTTTACCTCCTCGGTTGACTTTACAAAGTCCTCAAAAGATTGTCTTTACCTCTTCCTTTGTGGTAGCATTGTCAAGCTTACCTTTAACCTCAGGATTCATAAGTGCTGTGGAAAGTGTAGTCAGTGCCTTTAAATGCTCATCAGCACCGTTTGCAGGGAGCACAAATCATAAATATATGCTTTGCCGGCTGAGAGTCAAAACTTTCCCATTCAACTCCCCTCATCACTTTTTAGCATATATTATCATAGCCTTTTTTTCAAAGCAACTTGCCTTGGCATGAGGTATTGCTATTCCGTCACCCTACTCCGGTAGTTGAAAGTTCTTCTCTTCCCAAAAGAGCCTTATAAAACTCATCTTTATTTCCGATTATGCCTTCTTCTACCAACATATCAGTAAAGTTTATTCAAGGCATCGTTTTTATCTTTTTGCCGTAAAGACGAACTGAATCAAGTCAAATTGAATAAGTTGTGTTAAATTCATTTTTACCTCCTAAAATTATAGGACCTCATCAACCTTTATTTGAACTAAAAGTTCTTCTATTAATTCTTTTTACCTACTCCTGCAGAAAATGAAGTAGCGCCGCCTGCCGCTGATGCATACTGCAAACTGAGTCTAAAGTCTTTGGTCTCATCATACTTTGCTACAAACATTGCAAGCATACTGTCACCTGCAGCTATAGTTGAGACAACCTTACCCTTTGCTATATTTGCACCAAGGACTTCACCTGTAGATGTGAAAAGTATTGCCCCCTTACTTCCTCTTGAAACCAGTACATTTTTGTGCACCCATTTCCTGAAGTTTTTCCGGCATACTTTTTTATATCTTCAATGGTAGCTTAACTCAACTCCAAACATTTCTCCCAGTTCAAATTCATTAGGCTTTACAATAAAAGGTTTGTATTTTAAAGTATTAAGGACCATATCCTTATTGCTGTCAACAACAAGCTTTGCCCCCTTTTGTCTTACCTTCTCAGCTATTTTTACAAAATCATCACTTTCCATACCCGGTATAATATTACCTGATAAAAAAACGGTATCCTCGCTGTTTAATCCTTCCAAGGGTATTAAAAACTCTTTTATATTTTTCTGCACTTACCTTACTGCTTTGAGAGTTAATTTCAGTCTCGGTATCTGTTGTCAATTTGATATTAATTCTTGTAAATCCCTTTGTTTCAACGAAAATCAGATTCTATTCCCTGTTTTCTTTTAATTCATTTTTTTATAAAATATCCTGTAAATCCTGCTATAAAAGCCCAATGCCTTACTTTTCTATACCGATATTTTTAAGCAAAAAGTGAAATATTTATACCCTTTCCACCTACAACATAATCCGATTCTCCGGTTCTGTTTAACTTACCAAGTTCAAAATTTTCAACCTTGGTAAGCATATCTATTGCCGGATTTAATGTTATTGTATAGTACATCCGCCACCTCCTTAACTAAATGCAGAAAATACCTATATTTGAGCTACATTATAGCATAAATCTAAATCATACCTTTTCTCTTTATTTCCTCAAGCCATGACGGAAACTCTTCCAATAACCTGGCATAAAGTTCTTCATTTGATACCTTTTTAAAATCGTCCAATGCAAAAAATCCTGCATTGTCCACATATCTTCCGGTCATGGTATCCAGCTTTTCCAGTATACCGTAATTCTTACCCCCTACACCCACAAACTGCCAGAAAATCGGCAGATGTGAAGCCTCTGTTATGATATTTTGTATTTCCCTTTTTTGGTTTACACCTCCGTCTGTAATAAAAAGTACATAGGCAGGAATCTTAGTGTCCTTATATTCATCCACTACCATTCTCATTACAATCGGCTCATTATTTCTTCCGCCAAGATCCAGCATCAGATGTTTCCAATCTTCGGGAACTGCCGACGTGTAGTTTTTTAAATTCACGCTGTTCATCTTTCTGGCTGTAGTTCCGTAAAACCAAAAATCAAGTTCTCCGTCATCATCAAACTGTACCGCCAAAGGCAATGTCTTATTTACAATAGACTGAACAGTGCCGTTCTTAAATCTAGGTACCATAGACCCTGAGATATCTAAAACAAGTCCAACTCTTTGCAACTGTAGTCTCAAGATTCTTTTTCTTTAACTCAAATACCAGAGGTTTTTACAAGGCTTATAAGCTCAGGTGCTTTTCTCCATTTTCTTTTCAAGAGATACTTTTTACAGTCTTCTCACAACAGGCTCCTGTGCCGGCTCACTTACTTCCTCTCCTCCAAAAGTATTTCAAAAGTGCAGACAGTCCGCCGTCAAATCCACTTGCCACACAGCCTATTCTCCAAACATCTTTGCGATATATTTCCATGACAATAACCGCCTTTTTCATTGGAGAAATCATTGCCTCCAAGTGTCATTTCTATATCTTTAGCTCCGGATTGATATACTTTTAGTCTCAAGAGTATTCATCTCTCCCATAGTCTGTGTCACCGTCAATACTTACAGTAAATACCAGCCTGTTGATAAAAGTCAGGAATTGTTAGATAGATTTTAGATGTATACTTACTCCATCAGCTATATCTTTCAACACTTAGCTCAGCATTAGGACTTGTCCTTTTGATTATAGAAAATCATATATCTGTCGTCCGAGAGTTTTCCGTTTCCATCCACTCCAAAACAACAAAAAGTCATACTCTGCATTGCCTTTTGACCTTCATATCAACAAAGATATTCTCATTTAGATTTACATGATTTTTCAAGCTTATCCTTCCAACCTTTTACCATATTTCCCCCTTATTTAAAAATAAAATATTTATATTTCCATATAATAATATTCTGATAAAAACCTATTAAAAATAAATGTGCCGGATAGTAAATATAAAACAACCACTTTCATACTTTTTATTGCTACCGACCTCACCATTATACATTTTCTAAAAAGCGGTATGCACAAACATATAAAACAGCTGTAATACCGCATAAACCCTGTCGATGAATATAAAATAAACAGCCGCATATACTAAAGCGAAAATAATATAATCCACTGCCTGCTTTTTAAAAATCCCTCTATGCATATAGAGAAAAAAGGAACCATAACCGCAATACATGACCAATCGGCAGGAAATGAAAGCAGATTTGCAAGTATTATAAGGGCTACAGTTACAAAAGTAGGTAATTTATGTTTTTGCACTGCAAATATCAGCGTTGCCCCTATTGCAAGTGACCATATAACACTTGTCTGATTAAATATTCCGCTTTTAAAAGGCACCGGACTCAGTCCAAAGGCAAAGCTGTATGCAAAATGTGATATTACTGCAAATAAAAATAATCTCTTTATATATTTTACAGAGTCCTTAGTATAATATGATCCCTCCGCTATAAAAAACCACATAATAGGAGCAGTAAGTCGTCCTATTATATGGAGTGCACATACAAACCATACCCTTTGAAGTCCCGGAAAAAGCAACCATGTCAAGTGATCTATTGTCATTGCCACAATAGCAATTAACTTTAAATCACCTGTATTTAAGCCTCTTTCTTTTTATTTTTTTGAAAACATTTATATATTCCTTTCAAGTTCAATACATTAAATGTATGTAATTTAATAAAACTATAATATACTCTCGTAATTTGTTGGAAAACCTATTAATGATAGGTCTAAAATATCGTTAAATCTTTCAATAAGTTTTATTAGTTCATTTTTTAATTCAGTTCTTAACTCGACTGATGGTAATCTATACTTCAAAACCATAATATACGCAAATAAAGAATCATTATTTACACTTGGATTGTCTCGTAAAAATTTCCTGATAACTTTGCCGGTGGATTATATCTTGTATTAATCAGCCTAGCTGCATGTGAACATTTATTTCTAAGTACTGATATACAGTGTAAATGATTAGCCAATGTCTTACTTCCTATGCCAATCCGAACTGCTATCTTATCTTGTGAGCTTTTTAAACATTGCACTATATAACATAGAAACACTTGAAAAAGACATAAGTTCAAACATAGCCCATAACGGCATTTTTCCCATCATAATTTTTGCTTTATGATGTTTTACAATTAAACTATCATTATAATATTTTTTTCTTCCTTTTTCAAATTTTTCAATTATCCTATTAAATCCATCTTTATTGAAATAATTATTTACATCGTAGTGTTGATCATGAGGAAATTCTTTACACTTTTTCCAAAGAAAATATATTAGAGATATGTGTCTTATAGTACACCTCATTTATTTCCAGATATTTCCTTAGCAAGGTTCTTAGCATAGCATCAAACGTGTATAAACTGTAAATTTCTGATAATTTATGTTTTGAAACAAGATCACTGCTTGATGGATTTTTTCTAAACTGTAATGTATATCCTGTAATACGATAATAACTTACTTGTTCTAAAATATGTTTAGCATCTGATTCATTATCTATTTCTATACCATGCATCTCTAATTTACTCAACTGTTCATCAATTGTCAGAGGACGCTTCAATTCCATTATATTATCTCCTAAATTGTAAAAAGGTCGAGATAAGAATCTCGACCTGGTCCCCAATGCAATGACTGGGCAACTCTGTTAGATACTATTATACATTAAATTTAAAAATCCAAGTACTACATATTGATTTTAACTTCTCAATATTAACTATATTTAGTTTTTATGTCAATTTTTAGGCTTCCTAACCTTTTATCATAGAAAAACACCTTAAATCATGTTATATTTATATATACATAATCTACGTTTATTATTTAATCTTTTCATTTTCCTATATTGAAAGGATAAATTGTATGAATTCAGAAAAACAGAAAAAGAAAAGGCATGATGAATTACAGGCCGTAACTCGGATGATAGAAATATACTGTCGTGGGAAGCATGGCCATAATACCGGTCTATGTAAAGATTGTCAGAAGCTTATGGACTATGCACGCTCAAGAATTGAGCATTGTCCCATTTATGGAAAGTAAAAAGTTTTTGCAGTAATTGTAAAGTTCACTGTTATTCTCCTGATATGAGAGTAAAAATCAAAGGAGGTAATGCGTTATTCAGGGACCGCGTATCATGTTTTACCACCCAATCTATGTATACAGCATGCTCTTACATCTTTAACAGCTAAATTAAAAAAATATAGCCTGCAGTTAGGTGTTCCAAATATGCTATATTTATTGATATTACAAAATAATATGGAGGTCTTTAGTTTATGATTAAGATGAGACTTATTCGTCTTTTTGAAAGGATCCGGAAAGTATATCCTTTACCAGGTTCTTTTGGCAATGGATATCTCTTATTATGCAAATAATCATTGCAATAAACATTACCGGGCTTATTCAAGAGGTTTTCTTAGATACAGCCTTTGAATCACATATTCCAAGAGTTGTTATTGTCGTCATTGCAGGTGTTTTTGATAAGAGCGGTATGTGACAAACTCTACACCAAAGCAAGTTTTCATGCAGGTGCAAATGTAAAGAGAATCTTGCGTAACCGTATCTATGAAAAGGTACTTCGCTTGGGTCCTGCTTACAGAGAACAGGTACATACCTCTGAAATCGTACAAATGGCAGGTGAGGGTGTGGAACAGCTTGAAGTATATTTTAGCAGATATTTGAGTCAGTTTTTCTACTCCTTACTTGCTCCACTTACTCTATTTATAGTTGTAATGAGAATCAGCATGAAATCTGCTCTTATTCTTCTTGTAGCAGTTCCACTGATACCTATAGTTATAATGCTTGTAATGGTAGTAGCTAAAAAGCTGCTCAGCCATTATTTTGACATATATTACGGTCTTGGTGACAGCTTCCTTGAAAAGCTGCAAAGTATGACAACTCTTAAGATATATCAGGCTGATAAAGCTGCTGCAGATGATATGGATAGAGAGTCAGAACAATTCAGAAAAATAACAATGAAAGTTTTGATGATGCAGCTTAACAGTACCTCTGTTATGGATATAGTGGCATATGGCGGTGCGGCCGTAGGAATTATCAGTGCCCTTTCACAGTTTTATAAAGCTGAGATTTCTCTTTTTGGAATGCTGATGATCTTATTCCTTGCGGCAGAATTTTTTCCTTCCAATGCGAATTTTAGGAAGTTTCTTCCATATAGGTATGAACGGAATGAAAGCAAGTGATCGTATATTTGCGTTCCTTGATCTTCCCTGAGCAACAAAGAGGTTGTAAAGAAATAAGTGATAAAGAGATAAAAATATCACTTGAGAACCTTTCTTTCTCATATGACTCAAGTAAGACCATATTAAATGGGATAGATATGACTATTGCACCCAAGTCCTTTGTTTCAATAGTAGGTGTCTCAGGCTCCGGTAAATCCACTATAGCAGGCATACTTATGGGTAAAAATCCTAAATACAGAGGAAGCCTGAAGATAAATAATGACGAGCATAGTGAACTTACATGCGAAAACAATACTCTCTAATTTTACTTTAGTAGGGACATCGCAGTTGGATATTTGCAGGTACTGTAAGAGAAAATCTTTTGATGGGCAATCCAAATGCTACAGAAAAAGAAATGAATGAGGCACTGGAGAAGGTCAACCTTCTTGACTTTATCAATTCTCAAGACGGACTTGATACAAAACTGACCTCAAATGCAAGCAATCTCTCGGGAGGGCAAAAGCAAAGACTCTCACTTGCAAGAGCTCTTCTTCATAATACACCGGTATATATCTTTGATGAGGCCACTTCAAATGTTGATGCCGGAAGTGAAGAGATAATAATGAATGTAATACATGAATTATCGAAGACAAAAACCATAATTCTTATATCACACAGACTTGCAAATGTAGTTAACAGTGATGAGATATTTATGCTTAAGAACGGAAGTATTGTAGAATCAGGGCTTCACTTTGAACTTATGAATAATAAAGGTGCTTATGAGAAACTCTTTACAGAGCAGATGAATCTTGAGAATTTCTCAAAAAGAAAGGAGGTGGCACAATAATGAAACAAACCACAAGAAGATCCGGACTTTCTATTATGAGAAGTCTGATTGTTTTGGTAAAGCCCTTGACAGGCGTTATGTTACTTGGAATTTTTCTTGGAGTCATCGGCTTTTTATGTGCCATCTTTCTTACTATTACAGGTGGCTACGGTATACTGTATGGACTTTATACTCTGTTAAATAACGGATTTACTTCCGCTCCAAATCTTTCAGGAACAATATTTATTTCCCTTATCGTAATGGCTGTTGCAAGGGGTATTCTTCACTATGGTGAGCAGTACTGTAATCACTATATCGCATTCAGAATACTTGCAATTATAAGACATAAGGTTTTTGCTGTACTTAGAAAACTCTGTCCTGCAAAACTTGAGGGTAAGGAAAAAGGTAACCTTATTGCTATTATAACAAGTGATATAGAGTTATTGGAGGTATTCTTTGCACATACCATATCACCTATAGCCATTGCTTTTATCACATCTCTTATAATGGTTATATTTATATGGTCACAACATCTTATTGCAGGTATTATTTCATTACTTGCATACATGACTGTAGGAATTGCTCTTCCTCTTTTGGAACGGTAGTCGCAGTGCAGATGCCGGAATGAAATTTAGAAATAATGTAGGTGAACTGAATAACTTTGTCATTAACAGCATGTATGGTGTGGATGAAATATTACAGTATAATCAGGGCGAGATACGCTTAAATGAGATGGACTCAAAGTCTTTAGAACTGTCTGATAATCAAAAAAAGCTCAGCTTTTTCGAGGGTTCTCAAAGAGCAGCTACAAATATTGTTATTCAACTTTTCTCATGGGTAATGTTCTTTTTCTATGTTGATGCTTTATAAAAATGAGAGTATAACTTTTTCTCAGATGCTGATTGCTACCCTGGCTATGATGAGTTCATTCGGACCGACTGTTGCCCTATCTTCACTCTCAAATAATTTCAAATCAGACTCTTGCCTGTGGTGAGCGTGTGTTATCATTGCTTGAGGAAGTACCGACTGTAGAAGAAGTATCAGACAAAGAAGCTACATCCTTTGAAGGTGCAGATATTGATAATGTAAACTTCTCATATGGTGAAGAGACCATACTTGAAAATGTCTCACTGGATATCAAAAAAGGTAAGGTCCTTGGAATACATGGTGTAAGCGGATCCGGTAAATCCACCTTGTTAAAAGCTTTTAATGAGATTTTGGGATGTGAATACAGGTGAAGTTCATATTTCAGGTAAGAATATAAAGGATGTTAATACTGAGAATCTTCGTGAAATAACAGGCTATGTAACTCAGGAAACTGTAATGTTTCAGGGAACTATTGCAGATAATATAAGAGTTGCAAAGCAAATGCAACTCTTGAAGAGATTCAAAATGCTGCTAAGAAAGCAAGTATACATGACTTTATATCAGGCCTTCCAAACGGTTATGGCACTAATGTCGGCGAGCTGGGTGATTCGCTCTCTGACGGTGAGAAGCAGCGTATAGGGCTTGCCAGAGCCTTCTTGCATGACGGTGACTTCCTGCTTTTGGATGAACCTACCAGCAATCTTGATGTACTGAATGAGGGTATTATCTTAAAGTCACTCTCAGAGGAAAGCGCAGAAAGACTATTGTTCTCGTTTCACATAGAAAATCTACAATGTCTCTTGCAGATGAGACCTCATGAGATGGCTAAATGGCAGATTCTCATAAAATTAAAAAGCACATAGATTAGAGTTTTCTCAAGGCTATGTGCTTTATTTTTATTTTTCTTGACTTATAGAATTCCTTTATACTTAGGATCGTCATATTCAAAGTATCTGTAACTTACCGCCTTTATCTTTTACAATTTTTGCCATATTTCAAAGGCCTTATCAAGCTCACCGCTTTCATATGCATACTTTCCTTCATATGCTCCAATTCTTCATCAAAATTATGTAGATTCTCATTATTTTCATTCATTCTATCCAGCCATATTTTTGGCATTTACCAAATCATTATTTTCAATAGCTTTATTAAAGAAAGATTTAGCATACCCATAGCCCTGATTCCACTTGGCCCCTGACTCCGGAAGGCACTCCAGCCTTTATCTGCACTTTTCAAATCCCTCTTTTAAATTACCTTCAGTTGATTTTAGTTACCGCATCCTTTCCGAATTCGATAACACTTGCATATCTTTTCTGCATCAAGTAGCATTTTTATTCTCCTTTTTGTTAAATAGGTTCTCAACATAATTTTTACCACAGCATCCGACCTTTTATAATTATATCATGTTCTAATATAATGTACATTTAATAAAAGCCTATATGTACACTTATCTGTTTTAATAATTATAAACAGGTCATATGAATAATTGAAGTATATGCTAATATCAATAAGTAATTCCCTATAAGTAAAAGCAGCAAGAACCAGCTTCTTTCTTGTGGACACATTTGGGAAATTATTTTTGAAAATAGTATGTGCAAAACAGATAAAAAGGAAATATTACGATTATCATTGCAATATATATGGAGAAAAGAAGATGCTAAAAAGTGTGTATTAACAAGCCATACTCCCCATTTTACAAATACTAACTTGGTGATGCTAAAAAGTATACAAATACTGTGTAATAAAATCAGATACAATATATATAAAAGCTTTTTATTCTTCATAATATCCTTCCTTACTTTGACTTCAACTTGTTTCTATAACTTTTCTTGTTCTGTACTGCTTATAACTTTACCACTGTTGCCAGCTTCTTTCCACATAATATGCCTAATATACAGCATGCAACACTTAATACAATATATAATCCGCCTAATGTGTATTGCTTATTATCAAGCAAGTTAAATGCTTCAAGTGAAAATGTTGAGAATGTAGTGAATCCGCCACATACACCTGTCTTCCAAAACAGCACGGTATTACCCGATATATTGTCTTTGTTACTTGTAAACCCGACAATAAAACCGATTAATATATGCACCTGCTATATTTGTAATAAGTGTAAGTATCGGAAATCCTGTTTTAACCGGTATAAGACTTATCGCATATCTTGCCATTGCCCCTAGAGCTCCGTCAAGCGCTACAAACAAAAACTCATTGATTTCTCCGTTATTTTAATCCCAATAAAAATAATTTCCATTTATATCTTTTTGATATAATTGATGTACTTTTCAGATACTCAATACATTCAAACATATATTTATCCGAAAATTTATTCACCTTGTCTTCCAATTTTACATTTAAGGGTTTTCTATTAGTGTTCACCATTTTGCAAACAACCTGTTTGTATTAAATATAAAATCAATGTAATACAATCCAGTTTTTGTCTGTCTGTGTAACATTGACATACTCAGCTGACTTTTGACTGCGTAGTAACTGTCAAATTCATTGTACTCTCTCAGAGCAGATCACTGTATACCTCATCAAAAGTTGTTCCTGCATCATCTATTTCCATAGTATTTTTGATATTCTTTTATATCTTTTTGCAACAGTATCAATTACACTTGAATATGGTCTGACTTCCATTTATCAAATTTAAAATACTCTTCTTTAAGGAAGAAGTTAAAGAAAGTAACAGGTCTTATGTGGCCTTATATTATTAAATCTACTTTTAGTTCAATCAATATCAAGTAAAATCAGACTTGCAATATTCACTTTAGGTTTTTCATAATTACGGACTTACTTGAAAATGCCGGCTCAAAGATTATAAAATTATACTATCTGAAATATTTTCCAGTTTACATTCTATTACCTTTTTAACATCTTCCCAATTAAGACCTCCATTGCCACATCCTAAAAGGTGGAATAGCAATCTTTTTCACTTGCAGTTTTGGTAATATATCGACAAAAATAATCCATTGCCGTATATACTCTATCTTTGATTTTTCACGCCATTTATTTTTGGTAGTAATCTACAATAGTAATTCCATTTTCAGTAAAATAATGTACTTTTCCAATCGTCAATTCTGACAATATGCTTTAATATACGACTTGTATTTTTCGAAATTTCAGCAAACTGATAAGCAATTCCTTTTCCCATAACTCCTTCTCACAGTTTACCGCATTTATCAAGTAATCTGCACCACTCTCAAAAATATTTCCGTAGTATACTCTATCACAAAATCTCTTTCTCTATGTAAACAAAAACACATATTTATTACAAAGTTATAGTTATTCAAAAAGACCCTCCACCTCTATAGGTATTTACAGTGCAGGTGAATTTTACCATTTTCGGACATTTAATAATATGGTAAATAATATCATCAATCAATGTCCGTCTTTCATATATTCACCTATTTTTACAGTTGCCTTCAACAATTATAAAACCTCTTTTTCAACTAGGATCGTAATATACTCTATAGTTTCTTCATATAGTTTGGGCGAAGAAAAGTTCTATTTTTTGATATCAGAACAATAATCACACATAACTATTTATATATTAATCCTCCTATTATTTCTAAACACTTATACTAACAAATAATAATCACTACATTTCCATTTACTTCAAGTATTTTCTTATAAAAATCTCTTAGTCTTTGGAAAATCTGTCCTTAATTCTTCTCTTATTTTATCAGCATCTTCTTCATAATCCCAGATATTCGGATATATATTTGTTTCTTTAAGCCTGCTCATACTTAAATTCTCCAAAGCTTTATCTATATCAAAATCCTCAAGTGCAAGTACTATATCCTTAACCTTCGACTTTTTGTGTATAAGCTATATACTCCACTGAGTTTTTTTAATAGAATTCACCCCAAAAAAACAGCCTCACTAAGATGATTATTTTCCCATAGCCTTATCCTTACTCACCCCCTGTGAGCACGAAGTGAAGCGCATCCCACATCTTATACATACCCAGATGTATTTCTATATCATCACTACCGTCTTTATCATATTCAATATCATCAACTGCTTCATTATAAAAGAGCTTCATTTTCTTTTTAAGTTTTTGTCGCTTAAATATTGATAATTTGCTATTATTCCCATTTTTCAATTCTCCAAAAATATTATAAAACTACAACTTACTCTTACTGCAAAAGTAAAGCTTTCTATCATAACCAAAACCATATTTTTGTGGATTTATTTCAAACTCGTTTGATACTATACGCTTATTAAAATATTTAACCGACTTATCATGATTAATAAATTTATTTATACAAAGATACTGTTCAATTTCATCAAGTATAAATGCACTTTGTTTTTAAATCCAAATCACTAAAAACCGTTTGCATAATGAACGCTTTTCATAATTCTTTTTCAACTTTTGTCTTCGGATATCCTTCTTTAAGCATATCTCTTAATAAAATGACCAGTCCGTCAAATGTTTGACTGTCTAAATCCTTTCGCACTTACACCTGTAATAATATTTTCATTGCCTAAATGTTCAATCAGTTTTATCATTTGTCGTTTCAAATCCATAAGTTTATTTTTCACTCATTAAAACCTCCCCAGGTAGGATTTATCTTTATTAATATTTACTTTAATTGCTAAACATGATTATAATATAAGTTGATAAGTTAATTCAAGTTTGGAAAAAGTGGGGAATCAACAATGTTTGATAATATTGACTTCAAAAAGTTTTTGGAAGGAAAGTGAGTATATAAATAAAGTCTGTACCGGAGAGAATTTAACAGATGAGATGGTGCAAGAAGCTGAAAAAGACTGGGCGTTAAGTTACCGAAATCATATATAGAGCTTATGAAAACACAAAAACGGTGGTAAAGCCCAATAAAAAAATGTTTGGTTTGATGAAAAGAATAGGTACCGTGTTGATGTAGAGGAATTCTACAGTATATCGGAAGAAAAAGAAGATTCATATTTGGAAAATTCGGAAACGAGTTTTGGTATGATGAATGGGAATATCCAAGAAATGTAGGTGTTATTATTGCCGATACAATCTCAGGCGGACATGAAATGATATATTTAGACTACAGAGATTGTGGCAAAGACGGAGAACCGAAGGTATCAACATGTATACAAGAAGATGATTTCGAGATAATTGTACTTGCATCTAACTTTGAAGAATTTATATTGGGGCTTAGAGCCTCAGAAGAAATTGAGTAAAAATTTTTCAAAAAGCCGGCAGAATCTAACTCTGTCGGCTTTATTTGAAAAATGATAATATTACCCTTTTTCAAATGACTGTTTTAATTCAGCCAACTCTTTTTAGCTTTCTTTCAAATACTGATTCACTCATTCCTCTTTGGGTAGCAATCTCATAATAACTATTAAATTCAGGATGCTTATTTTCTTTTACAACCGCTAAAAAGCTCTGCAAAAATATCCCCATGCATTATTATAACTTTTTTGTAGAACTGTAATCTTCTCTTTTAGGCATCCACTGCAGCTTTATAAAGTATTTATTCAGTATTTTGCTCCAGGTTTCCACATCGTCATCATAACAAAAGAACTTTGTTTCAAACAAACTGCCAAATCTCCTGTCCCAAAATTTTACATTGTCAGGCAAATACCATGTATCACGAGGATTGCGGCATATCAATTCTATCGTTATCATTTCAAGTATTGCAGCCGGATCTCCTCCTACACAGCTATAACTTCCCGGAACTGAAGTTTGTGCGCCTTCCACTTTCAGCTCTTCATAAGCTGTGTTGCTATCAAGTAATACTAAAGCAATTTTAGCTCTATCTCCAAATGCTTTTCCTTCACTTAATAATTTGTACTTATCAAATTCGTTCATTTAGCCTCCTTACTCTTATCGGAAAAGGGTATACTTAACCGTAATTATTCTTCAATCTTAAGTCCGTTTAGATAGGCAAACTGTATCAATCCGGCACCATTAAACTCATTACTCACCTGAGAAATCTCTTCCTCAGACATTTCTTTTAACTTATTATAGAAATGTATGTACTTATTCTTAAACTTATCTTCTTTAAGTATCTTATTAAAAATACTTTTTCAGCCCTATCTTTTCCACCAAAGTAATAGACATAGTACAGCAGGTTATGGACAGCCGGCTTATCATTCATGATATACTCAATATTGGTTTCTTTATCTTCAAAATCGTCAAATATAGAATTATATACTCTCTGATAAGTCCGCTAATTTCTTCCACAGTATATTTATAGCTTGCCGGCCAACTGCCACCATTTAAATGGAGTTCTCCCCAACAGAGTTCCTATCTCCCCACCAAATACAAAACCATTGTTGATATTTGCTTTTTCATGCCTTTTTGAATATACAGAAATATGTGGTACAAATTCTACACTACACTCATAGTTGTTTCTATTAGCTTGAAAATGAATTTCATAGGTAAGGTCTTTATTTTTTAGATGTTTTCTTTAGTGTCTGTCCTTTGCTGATTATCTTAAAATCAGGAAATTACCTGCTATTTCCTGCCAGGCTTTTTCACATAATTCTCTAGGTTTCATTTTTCAGATACTCATAGCTATTTTATTAACTCATTTTATCATATCTTAATTATATATAATAAAGTTATTATAACACTTTTATCATTTAATAGGTGAAAACACATAACTTAAAAGATTCTATTATCTTAATGTTATGTGCTTTTATCTATTCGATATTTGAGGCAAAATTATCATTTGCTGATTGGATATCCTTCTCCAACCATTCCATAATACCGTCAGGACTAACCCAACCCCTGTAATGCTCTTGGTATATTACTGTTATCTCTTAAATCTAAGAACCAAATTCCCGACTTTGTTTTAATCTGCTCCAAATACTTGGTCCATTGGTTGCAAATACAAAAGGTACTTTGTATCCATTCCAATTCGAGAATTGATAATTTCCTTTCTTTGAACTGACAACATACTCTGTCTCAGCTTCTGCAACTCTATCTTTATAGTATTCCTTGTAACATTCTTTGCATATTCTTTCCCTTGCGCATCAATTATGGAAGGTACATCAGACTCGTTTTTGCTTCAATTATGCCAACCATTTTTAATCCCACAAAAAGCACATAGTCAGCATATCCTTTTTCCCCTGTTCATTTTCTGTCGGCCACTCAGCTATTGCCAGATTTTTCCCTTTTCTGTGGTCGAACTCCATTTGAATAACGTATTGTCTCAGTATCAACTTCCCAACCAACTCGACGAGAGTTGCTCATCAATCAAATATCTTGTTTCTTTTTCTGAGAGCTTCATGAAGCTAACTGCATGATTCGATTTTTAATACGCTCATTTTGTGAAATATCCTGTGCTTGTATATCTTTGATTTTGCACTCAACTCTTGTATAAGCGTCTCTTTTTCTTTCACTAAATATGCATAGTTGGTTTTATATTCACAGGCATTGAAAAAATCGTTAACTGTTATGTTAATATCTACATATACTTGTATAAACCACACTGCCAAATTGTAAGTCATTCGAAGAAGCGTTTTTGCATTGTTCTTGATCAGCTAGATTTGCATGCACCGCCTTATTTCTATTCATTCTTAAAGCATATAAGATATCGTCAATCTGATTTGGAAGCATGCCTTCTTTTTCTTAAAACCTTAATACGATTTGCATGGGTATTATCTGTTTTGTAGCGCAGAAATTTTTGTCTAATTGCAGCATTAGATTAACCACCGTCTCTCCAAACATTCCCAATTTTATCAAACAAAATTTGAATCTGTATATAGATATTTTTCAGCAATACTTCCAATCTGATATAAGACCGGAAAAATCATTTTGTAAAAACAAAAATTAGATTACATTTTTCTCCCCTACCTCACTTTATTGATCAAATCCCAAACCATTTTTCCCATCTTCAATCTTTGTTATCGCAAAAACTCTTCTTACCGGCATCTTTTTATAGATGCACCTATGAAAATAACCTTCTTTGTCATCTATAATCAAAAACGGTCATGAAAAATCTGTGGTCGTTTTTATTCTCAGCTCAGGTATTGAGCATTAAACTTATTGATATCTTTTGTTGTTAAGCTCCCTTTTCCTGCTGTTGCTATCAATACATCAACTCCTGAACTCTTCTTACAAAGCATGTTTAGCGTATTTAGATCCACATAATTATCAATCAAAATCAGTTTTGCTCTGTGCTTTTTCCAATTAGATCTGCAATAAAAGCTGAAAGCATCATAGATTTGCCCATCAAAAGATCTTTTGTTTTACCTCTGTATTGCTCACAATGTAATTGAATACTTCTTCGAGTTTCTTATCTGTTTCTAACTGTTTTAACTCCACTCTATCCAGCCTCGAAAAAGTTGTTGATTTGAAAGCAGAATTTTCTCATCTCCACGAAACTATTCATAATCCTTATGCTTACTTCTACTGCAATATCACTTTTTAAGGACAGCGGAAAGCATAGCAATGCCTTGTTCCGTAAAACAGCATATAGATTCGATGATGAATGTTTCATGGTAGTGAACCGGTCGCAATTTGCGACTCAGTTCATTCTTTTCTTCTGCACTAAGTCTAAAGCAAAAACTCTTCAGGAAATCTAGCTGAGTTTCTTTTTGACTTGCTCATTCAACCTTTTGGTTTTGAACCTGATATAAATCAGCTAAGTCCCTATCAATCATTACCTGCTTCCCACGAATAGTGTAGATTAGATTTTTGATGCTTGTTTCCTCTATCGGTATCAAAGTATTATCATCTTTCATGTGCTAATCCTCCACAAATTCCAAGATATCGCTTGGAGTAAGATTCATTGCTTTACATATTCTTTCTAAGTTTTTCATTGATATATATTCGCCTTTACCCATATTAGCTAAGGTGTTTGAAGTAATTCCTGTTAGCTTGATTAAATCAGTTCTTTTTCATATTCTTTTTCTATTAAATGGATCCATAATTTTTATAAAAACACTCACAAAACACCTCCAAAATTATTTTAATTATACCATATAAAAATAGCGAAAACACAACCTGAAGTTACTTTAAAAAGATAGGGGCGATTTATAAAAACGCCTCCGTCTCACACCTAAACAAGTTGCCGATAATACACTTCTCGATGATTCTATAAATGTCAGTATACCTGTATATGAAACCGACCCTAATAAAAGCTATACGAGATAGTATAAAATCCGACTCTCAATCAGTGTTTAATCTTTCAAATATGCTTGAAGAGCAATGGGACCCAGTAAACCCACTTATGAAGAAATTATAGACTATATAGACCATTTAGTTATTCCAGAAGATGAAGAATACCAATAATATATTTAGAGATTTTTGAATACAAGCGCTATGTTATTGAACTATTAATATATTTAAACAATAAGTGGATGTGAAAAAACTCGATCGATTTTTTTGCATCTCCTTTTTTTGCACTTATTGTGTATAGATGACTGAAATCATACGCAAAAAGCGCACTTCCCCTACCCCATAGAAATTCTTTTTGAATCTATGCGGCAGTTCTGTTTCTCATCTTTTTCTGATATTTATATAAATTATGGCCCTATCGCCACGAGTAAAACTTCAGTTTAACTGAATAAATACCCCTTCGGACAATTCTCTTGTACCAACGGTCGTTTTTCATAATTCCGTAAGTTCCTTCTGCTTGTATCGAACGGTTCATTCGTAATAACGCACCATAGATACTTTCCAGGTTTTCGATTACTTCCTGATAAATGGAAGTTAGTTCCTGATTGATCCGAACAGTTCGATTCTTATCTGTCTTCTTACATTTCTTTGCATATTGACATCCGCTACAGTCTTCGCATTCATACAGTTATTCCTTACGTTCGTACTAATTTCCCCTCACATCTTTTTCTGCATAAAAAATGGAATGTTTTATCGTTAGGACATCTCATGACTCCTTGCTCATCAATTCTGAAGTTAACTGCACGAAATGGATCTTCATGATATTTCCGATCCTTAGTTTCCTTTTTAAACATTGGAAATTTCATATACTTTTCAATTCCGTTCTGTTCACAGAAAATATAATTGTTGTATGAGGCATATCCGAACGATACCGGTTCACGTCAACAACTGCAATATATTCATCTGCTACACCAATCTGCACATTATATGCCGACAGAAGCTGATCATTGCCCATGTAATCCTTTTTGATACGCATAAAGGTAGCTGAATTATCTGTTTTAGAGTAACTGTTTCGGTCAGAACCACAGATTTCAATTTTTTGTATGTATTCTTGAAGTTTCCGACAGAAAGTAGTCAAGTGTTCATAATGACGCTGTTCTTTGGATTTTCGCTTTCCGCTTCCGTAAACAAATGTACTTGTATCCGGTTCCCATAAAAGTACCAGCTGCTCAACGATTTCATTCAGATAATCCGGTACATACTCTGTGTTTGTTGTGATCTGCACCCCACTCCATGCGATTTCTGCATTAATTTCCTCAATCTCCGCAGTGATTTTTTCGTAAAGCTTGTAACGGAACTTCTCCGTAGCCTTCTTCCATACCCATGTATACTTGTTTGCGTTTGCTTCAAACTTGGAGCCGTCGATGTAGAGATGTTGCAGATCTACATGCTCCTCGTTAAAAGATAGCACGATTGATGTCGTTAAAAATGTTTTTCAATCTTATCTTGAAGTATTTCATTGATGAAATATCCAAAGGTTCTGTATGACGGAGTCCGGTGATCCATGAGATACATGAACCTGATATTAACTTTGCAGTTGTCTTCCGCTTCTCTCGAGAGCAGTAACCGCTAGTCATAAATCCGAAAAGTACTGTTTTTAATATGTTGACCGGATTATATCTGAGTCGTCCGGTTGTGTACTCCGAATATCCTTCAGATACTTGTTTAAATCGATTCCTCCCATCAATCTGTCAAATGTTAAAACAGGGATCCGGCAGATCCAATTAATCTGAAAAACAGTGGTAAATATCCTTGTTATGAATTACAATAATTGGTGTGTAAATTTTTCATTGCAAGTTAATTTTACCACAAAAATAGGACCTTCCGCATGAGCGGATGGTCCTATTTCTTTTATGGAGTTATTTCTCAGCCCCTTTTTACCTTCTTTCCACTGCACCAACCGGGCAAAACCGTTAAGCAGTTACCGCAATGCAGACAATGCTCATTTTCAATTACATAGGGTATGGTCTCTTGGTTAATGCAATCTTGTGGACAAACTTCCACACACTTACCGCATCCGATACAATCATCCGTAATAAGATAGCCTTTCATTTCATCTTTTTTAGCTCCAAAAGAAAAATTTGCTCTCTCTATAGGCTTTTTAGATAAATCAAACCATTCTCCTGTACCTTCATAAATTTGAAATACTGTCAGGGCCTTTCTTGATTCTGCAGTTGGATATATTTGATACATATATTGATTCTTTTCAAATAACTCAGGGATTTTTCATATCCAAGTTCTCTAACCTTCCCTCTTACAGATACCGCCACTCGTGACATTGTGTCCTCACCTTTCATAGCTGTAAATGCAAGAAATTTCCTGTCCGATAATCTATCATATAAGTTCTTACCTTTTTGCGGTCAGAAAAATATAAACTTGAGTCATCTGCATCCATCATATCAATAGCCGCTGTAACCGGAAGACCTTCGCTATCTACAGTAGCAACTATGACTGTATGAATTTCATCTACTATATATTTCAAATAATTCTTCACTTCCATCATAATTTTCCTGTACCCCTTGCTACGTTATATTGTAATATCAAAATTTACATTAGAACTTTCCATTCTGATTTTTCCAAGTCTTTTTGTCAGCTATGGTTTTCCATAACATCCCAGTGTTCTGCAATTTTCCCATTTTCCACACGGAACAAATCATAGAAGGATGTTGCCCACACCCCAAATGTTCCTTCGCTTACTGCAAGTGCATAATCTCCATCAGCCAATACAAAAATAAGTCTTATTATATATCATCTGTATTCCCTGTTTTGCCAACGCTCAAAGTGCAGCACCAAGCCCTGAAAGTCCGTCAGCAATTGCTGTATTGTGCTGAATATAATTATCTCCATCAAAAGTATGAAGTAAGTCTATCAGGATTTTTCTCCACGAAGGACATCTCCTACAAATCCCTCTGCAACCTTTTCTTGTATCTTCCTTATCCACATCTTTCTTCTAAGTTGCCGTCAATCTGCGTATGTCCTGACGGATTAGGTTCCGTTTTTGTAGCCAGATTGTCCCAGTGTTCTGCAATCTTTCCTTCTGAGTCAAATCTAGAAAAATATCAAATGCTACCTGCTCTCCTGCTCCTGCAAAAATTATATACCGTTTGTAGAAACACCTTATCGCCATCTTCAAATGCACGAACATTATTAACAGTTGTTTTAACCCGGTGCCGATGCAAGATATTCAACTGCTCACAAAAGCATCTCTTCCTGTTCCACTAAGCAAGATTATGCTGAATGTAACCCTCTGCAAGAAGTTCCCTTGCCTTCATTGTATCTCCTGATGCAAATGTGCTGATAAGTGCCAATGCTTTCTCTTTGTTTGTCATGATAATTTCCTCCTGAATTTGATCTATGTGCATTGATGTAACCTTTGTTATTTCATCTTGTGGCCTTATATTATCACTATGTGGATGTAATGTCAATAGTTACATCTATTTTTCCGAAATACTTGACAATTGGGAAGGAAAATGAAAATCAAACTATAAGAATAAAGAAATTACAAAAGAAGTATTGGAAAGTGAACTATCACGGCAGTATGAAAGATTGTATTCCCTTTGAATAAAATAATGTAAAGTTCTGCAGAGGGTGGTATCAGAAGCAAAATGTTTCTTTCGATATAATAAAGCACAGAAAAGCACATATCTGAAAGATTATAAGTCTTAAAAGTTATGTGCCTTGTTTTCATCCATTCAATGATTTGATACAACCGTGGATTTATCTATGAGATTTCATATTATCTATGGCAAACTTTCCACTTGCTGCAGCTATAGGAGTCCCTCCACCGGTTTGAATCCATTGACTTGCAAGGTATAAATTGTTTATACCCTGATAATGCTCTTAACATACTTACTTTTTATAACCTTTCTGTGGATTAAAGCTCATATATCCCCCTTTGTAGGCATTACGCAAGTTGTGAATGTAACCGGAGAATACGTTCCAAGCACGATGAGTTTTACCCTCAAGCTGAGGGAACTTTTTCAACTCTTAATCTCAATTCTTCTGCAATTCGCTGTTTTTCTTGATTATATTTCTCTTTATTATCTTTTAGCCCAAACCAGTAGCATAATTTTCAGCATTTTTGTAAAACATTACACTGAATAACTCTCTTTCCCATAGGAAATATGTTTCATCATAACCATAAACACGCATTCCACAAAAATTGTGTGTTTCTCCTGCAACATCATATTCGTCACAAGGGAAAATAATGCTCCCTTTTAGGTAATTTCGAAATCCTCCTCAGTAGCTATTCCAAATGCAACCTGATAACATGTATTGAAACATATCCCTGCTGGATTATCTATACATGTACCTAGATTTTTATCTAAATAGCTTTTCATCAATTAAGTCATAGAAAGATAATGTGAGTCTGCACACCAAATATAGTTATCTGCGTTGATAACCTTTCCATTATTACCAATAATACTCAACAATCTGCTTATCTGCAATATTTATTTTTCAATATTAACACCTAAATGTAGTTTTCCACCCAAGATTCAAATTTTGCAAGCATTCTACTAACCAAGCCAACAGAACCTCCCTCCGAATAGCTGCTGTATTACTTGTATAAAAAGCATCGATGCAACAAAGGAGAGCATGAAGTTGCTATTAAGTAATTTTAAAAATCGCTCTAATGTAGTCGATTTGTAAAACGATTTGTAAAGTCTTCCATAGACTGTTTTCCATATTCCTTTATAGCCTTATTAGCATCTTTCATACTCATTCCTAGTTTAATAAATTGTATTATGTTCTATGAGCAATTGAAATATCACATGGCAGCTTTTATACACTCTCAGCTGTTTAGCACAGTCAAAAACAAATTTAATTCTTTGGTATCTTCCGGAGCAAGTTCTAAAAACTCTTTTCTTGCTTTCTCTAAATTTCTCCACAAAGTGTAGTGTTACCCCGTCCATTTCCATACAATAAAAATATGGCTCACGATGAAATCTCAAACTATCAGAAAGAACTCCTAGATTTTTCCCACATTTTTCATATAATTGTTCATCCTTATTGCATCCAACGAGAAAAAGTGAATGCAGTTATCTATATGATATCCTTGCCTATTCCACCCTGCACACTCACCACCGGGCATTTTTGTTTTTCGTATATTTCTGACTGAATATCCGCCTGCAATGCATATATTCCAGCACTCAAGCCAAAACACCTGCTCCAATAATTACTACTTTTTACGTATTCTCTTACTTTCTATATAGGTCTTAGGGAACAATTTTAGAGCATCAGACAATACGCAATGCTCATACATTACTCTAAGGAACAAACAAATTCTATTTCGTCGATCTCATTCCACAAACTGTCCATGATTTTATTGCTTTTCGCTCTACTGCCACAAGTCACCTTTAAGCACGATCGTGATGCGCATGCAATACTGTTCTGTAAAACGCAGCGCATATCTTCTTCCACCATAAGAGTTATTGTACTTGAGGTCACAATTTGCCACCTCGAGTTTTATACTATTCAATGATTTGCTAAGCAACCTGGAATTTGACAATGATGCTTTTCAGTCTTGCGTAACATAGGTGCTTGTTCGTAAAAATGCGACGAGTTCTCATTCGCATGCACGCGTGAACTCCTCTCCAATACTGATGAGCTGTCTTCTGGCTACCTATCACCTTTATGCGTGCGTTCCGATACTGGTCAGTTGCCAGTGCAGATATGCCACGCTTTGTTGGCGAGTAATACACAGTCTCCTAAACCGTTGAGAATAATATTATACCTCCTACCTGTGGAATATGATCTCCGACTTCATATAGTTCATATGCTAATCTATTTTCTTCTCAAATCTAAACATCCCATCCTCTAAATTGTGAATCGATTTCTTCATCCATACTGTCCTTTTCGTTAGGACTCGGGATGATGCTTATTAAAAACTACAATGTAGCCACATCTGTTTACATAAAAATGGATATTGCGTTGTTCAAAATATAGGTTACCGTCTCCCAAATTTTTACTTTAGGATACATTTTCAATCTCACGCCATGCCGCATATCAATTCCTCACTGTGAACATTTGGAGCAACAAACAGCAAATCCAATTCACCTTTTTCACCCTTAACATTTATTACAATTCCACCGACTTTTTTATTATTGTAAATGATACGATAAGCCTTTCCGCCTGCAATAGAGCGTTCAATTGTCTTTCTTGAACACTTGTCCATCTTCTTCGAAGTGGTTATCTCTAGACCAAACTCCACCATTGCACCATACTTAAATGCTTCCTGATTATCTAATCATAAATTGCTCCCTATCATCTCGATTTTTAACTGTTGTTCAAGAACTAACATCACTCATAAGTCATCCTCCGGAACTTCTAATTTGTACTAATTTTGTACTAAAAACATACATAAAATCGCCACAAACCCATGTATTTAAAGGATTTGTGGCGTTATTTATTTACTCAAGCTCAATAGTTCCCGGTGGCTTGCTGGTGATATCATAGAGTACCCTGTTTACATGGTCTACCTCATTGATAATCCTGTTGGTCACCTTTTTCAAGATGCTTCCAGGGAGTCTTGCAGCCTCTGCTGTCATAAAGTCTAGTGTCTTAACTGCACGAAGTGCTATGGCATAGTCATAAGTTCTGTAATCACCCATTACTCCTACGCTTCTCATATTTGTAAGAGCTGCAAAGTACTGGTTGATTTCCTGTAGAAAGTCCTGCCTTTATCTATCTCCTCACGGTATATAGCGTCGGCGTCCTGAACTATCTTTACCTTCTCGGCTGTAACTTCACCGATAATTCTGATTCCGAGACCCGGTCCGGGAACGGTTGACGGAATACAAAGATGCTTCGGTATACCAAGCTCAAGTCCCGCCCTTTCTTACCTCATCCTTGAAAAAGATCTCTAAAGCGGCTCTATGATTTCCTTGAAATCAACATAGTCAGGCAGTCCTCCTACATTGTGATGTGACTTTGATAACTACACTCTCTCCACCAAGTCCTGATTCTACAACATCAGGGTAAATTGTTCCCTGTACCAAGAAATCTACCTTACCGATCTCGCTCTTCTTCAAAGACTCTGATAAATTCCTCACCTATTATCTTACGCTTCTTTTCAGGCTCGCTTACACCTGCAAGTTTTTGAGTAGAATCTCTCAGCTGCATTTACTCTGATGAAGTTCAGCTTATAATTGCCGTTCGGTCCGAATACAGCCTCAACCTCATCCCCTTCATTTTTCTTTCTAAGAAGTCCATGGTCTACAAACACACAGTAAGGTTTTCACCTACCGCCTTGCTGAGCATTACTGCCGCAACTGATGAGTCAACACCGCCTGAAAGTGCACAAAGTACCTTACCGTTGCCTACCTTTTTCTTTGATTGCCTTTATACTGTTTTTCTACAAAGGCATCCATTTTCCAGTTACATTCACATTTACAGACATTCTTTATAAAGTTTCCAAGCATTACATGTCCATACTCTGAATGCAAAACTTCAGGATGGAACTGTATTCCGTAGAGATTCTTTGCTGTGTTCTCATATGAAGCTACAGGACAGTCATCACTATGTGATGTAATCTCAAATCCTTCACCAATTTTGCTTATATAGTCTGTATGGCTCATCCACTACAATGCTTTCCTTCGGCACATTCTCAACTAATGCACTGTCAGCCTTATCAACTGTAAGCTTTATTTTACCGTATCTCTTTCGCTTGCTCTTTTCTACCTTTCCACCAACGTAGATGCTGCATAAGCTGTGCACCGTAGCATAGTCCAAAGTACAGGAACTCCAAGTTCAAAAGCTCTTTTGAATATGTGGCTGAATCAGGCAGATAGCAACTGTCCGGTCCTCCTGTAAGTATGATTCCTTCGAGTTTTTCTTCTTGATCTCTTCTAAAAGGGTTTTATATGAATAGATTTCAATATACATTGTTCTCTCTTACTCTTCTTGCAACTAATTGATTGTACTGACCTCCAAAGTCCAAAACAATTATAAGTTCCTGCTTTAATTCCATCCTGTATCTCCTATACTTGATAAATTAATTTGTACATACAATAATATATCCTAAATAGACGCAAAATATTCTCTGCTCTTTAAACGTATAATTTTTACTTTTCAGGTTTGTCCTTCGCAACGCTTGTTGAAACTATAAAATTTCTCATATCTTATTTTTCATCAATTCGTATATAAGCATAATACTCATTCCAGAATATAGAATCACTGTTGGTACGCCATGATATCCATATACAGAGTCTGTAGGCTCAGATTCATTCAGTATTAGCCAAAGTTTCTTTTTAAAAATATACATTGATCTGTATCAAAAGTATCTAACAGATCCAGATCTTTCAAGCTTATATCTATGCCGCATTTTTCACTGCATTCTCACAGTCCTCATCCATATAGAAATTCACGACTTGCAGTCTGTTATATTCACATCTTTGTCAAGACTTCCGTACAAATCTATTGCGCCTATAGGTGTATGCATCTTTGACTAATAACATAAGTTGCTCCCCTTAGAGTCTCTCCGGTACTTCTATATCCCTTTTCTACAGTAAGACTCTGATTTCTCTCATACTTGTGTATAAGAACCGCTTGTCAGCATTTCACTGTATTCGTATGTATTCCTCATCATTCATGATGTATATATCAAATCCCCCGTCTAAAGGTCTTCTACACTTGTCTTTACTCAGTGTTGCTTTCATCCCTCCACAGTCATTGTACAGGGCTGCACCGGGTAAACCTATAAGAATATATCCGAAAGCATAAAAAGACAAACAATAATGCCAATACTGCAAGTGAAAAATATAGCATTATATGTACGCTTTCTAGCATTAAAAAGCTCTCACAGGTATTGCTTTATAATCATTCCGCCAAGAGCGCAGCCCCCTGAGCCCATAACGCTCATTAACTTCAGACACTATCAGTACCGTGATAACTATACTTAGAATATACAAAAATATCTCACCGATTTTCATTTTACTTGTATCGGTTTGATTATTTGCCGCTCACTCATACCATAGACTGAACTCAGCATGCTTCTAAGCCAAAGTGCTATAGCAGTAAAGCAAACTCCTAAGAATACCATTAATCCTATAACAATAATCTGACGCTCATACTTCCCCTCCTATTTACGAATTTACATATGATTATTCTCACCATATTTTATATAATTTTTAATTTTTGCAGCTATTCCAAATTTCTTTTTCATATGTTATCATAACACAAAATTTTTCTTTACTGAGGAATGAGGAAAAATTAGCGCCAGAACTTCGGGGATTCCCAAGTCGACGAGGTAAACAGTTATCGAAAGATTCGGCGGATGCTGTTTCGGAGTAGTGCATCGTAAGAGAAAGAAAAAGCGAAATCAATATCGTAACAAAGCTTTCTTCGCACAATAAACAATTAAATAGGAGAAAAATACGATGTGCGGTATTGTTGGTTTTGTTGGGCAGGGGAATACAAAGGATATTCTACTGTCCGGTCTTTTCGCGTCTTGAATACAGAGGCTATGATTCTGCCGGAATAGCCTGTATTCTCATCCCTTTACTGTAGTAAAAATCTGTAGGTAAGTGGAAGAATTGAGGTTGTAGATTCGAGGGAATGTGATTTTTCCATGCTCTATGGGGAATCGGTCACACACGTTGGGCAACCTCATGGTAAGGCTGATGAAAAATTCTCATCCACACTTATCTATGAATAAAGAAGTGGTGCTGGTTCATAACAGTATTATTTGAAAATTTTGCAGATTTAAAGAACTTTTTGCAAGAAAAGGATACAGTTTCTACTCGGAAACTGATACCGAGGTTGCTGCAAACCTGATTGAATATTTTTTTACTTGAAAGAAAAGAATATTTTAAATACCTCTTCTTAGTACAAAGAGAGTTGAAAGGTTCTTACGCCTTTGCAATTATGTTCGAGAGATGATGCAAAATACTCTTTATGCAATGAGAAAGGACAGTCCTTTAATTGTAGGAAAAGGTGAAAATTCTCTTTTTATATTGCGTCAGATATTTCCGCATTTTTGGACTATACAAATGAAATATATGTCTTGGAAAAACAAGGAGATTTTAAGCCTTTCCGAAAATGAAACTACATATTTATAACAAAAATAAGGAAGAGGTAAAACGCTCTTCCACTATAGCCAGACCTTGATCAAAGTCGAATTCATAAAGGGGAATATCTGCATTTTATGGAGAAGGAGATCTTTGAACAGCCACAGGCTGTAAAAGATACTCTGCTTTATGCCTGCGCAAAGAAAAATGATGACTTTTTCCTATGAGGGCCTTCTCTATGAGTGAAAGTGACTTTAGGGATATTTAGAGAGTAAGAATAATCGCATGTGGATCTGCACTACGCAGGCTATGCGTATTAAAATCGGTTTGTCGAAAGCCTGGCAAGAATTCGGTACAGGTGGAGCTTGCAAGTGAGTTTCGCTACAATCATCCGATTTTTGAAGACGGCGAACTGGTTATCAGTATAAGCCAGTCAGGAGAGACTGCGGATACTTTGGCTGCAGTAAAAGAAGCAAAAGAAATTGGGAGCAAAAACTCTTTCCATTGTAAATGTCAAGGGATCTGCAATTGCCGTAGGAATCCGACTTTGTCTTTTTATACACAGGCAGGACCTGAAATTGCAGTCGCCACTACAAAGGCATATAGCTGTCAGCTTGTTGCCGGCTATATTTTCTCCTGCTTTTAGCTAAAGCAAAGGGTAAAATTAAAGATGAAGAAGCTCGAAACCTCAGAGATGAACTTTTCAGTCTCCCGGTAAGATTCAACAAAGTCTTTCCTGGATGGTGAAATCCTACCTATGGCAAAGAAGCTTAAGGACTCCGACAATATTTTCTTCCTCGGAAGAGGTCTTGACTGGGCAATCTCCATGGAAGGAGCTTAAAGCTAAAGAAATCAGCTATATTCACTGTGAAAGCTACAGCAGCGGTGAGCTAAAAGCACGGTACAATCAGCTTAATAGAAAAAGGACAGTCCTGTGATTGCTCTTCTTTCCCAGGAGGAACTCGCCGGAGCATTTCAAATATTCACGAGGTGAGAGTCGAGGGCAAAATGCTTTGCTCTCACATGGAAGATATTTCAATCGAGGAAGATGACTTTGCTAAAATACTTAGTGTACCGAGAAACCCATCCTCTCTTTGCCGGAAGCCTTTTGGTAGTTCCACTACAGTTCTCTCCTATCAGGTCAGCCTCTTAAAGGATTAGACCCTGATAAGCCAAGAAACTGGCAAAGTCTGTTACGGTGGAATAAATATTTTTATTTTATTATTTGTTTGAAGTGGCATCTATATTTAATATTTTCATTCAATATAGATACCGCTATCTTATCGATTATCATACTTAATTTATACTCTTTACCTCTATTGCAAATGTATCAACCCCTCGACAAAACTTATCTAAGTAAATCAGACAATACATATTCTCCATTATGAATATTTGCTGTTCTACGGTACTCTCTTATAGCTTTTACCAATGTCTGAGGATCACTAAAGTACTTCTTCACAAAATTATACGATTTTACATCATGCATCCTAAGACTTGATTTACAAAATTCACTTGGCTTTTTCCCCGAACGTTTAAATTGATCATATGCTCCTTCTGCAGAGCCTTCACATATACATGCCTTATATTTTGCTAATTTCATCATATTGACTCCCTAGCTAATTGAAGCATCAAGGTTTTTCTTCAAAAGCATATATGCTTCATATGCCGGAGTTGTTCCTTCAAGAAAACCGCTCTGATATGCATCACTCTTTTTAATGTCGTTGCGTTTCAATATATACTCAAATTTTTCTACTGTAATTCCGATTTCTATTTCTTACAATACAAATTCCATCATTTCTATCATACTCGTCAATCAGTTCCGGATAATGTGTAGTAAAAACAAGTGTTCCACCGTTTCTGTTAAGTCTACTGTCCATAAAGAAGCGCATCATAGTTGTAACAATTTCTTTATTAAAGTGATTTTTCAATTTCACTCTACCAAAAGATATCTGACTGAAGAACCTCTTTTTATCATTGAGAATATAATGATACCTTTAATTGTACCGGATGACAAATACTGTTCAAGATCTGTCGCATTATTCAAAAATAATCTCTTCATCGTCCCTGAATTTCAAATGGATAAATATTTTTCCCTCTATCTGTTCGAAACACAATTTTTCAATTGTCGGATCAAGAAATGCAATTACATCTATCGGAATGTCTTCAGTAAATGGAAGAACATTTACATTTGTATATGAAAGCAGGCTGAATATTTCCACAGTTTCATTTTTCTTTTTATGTGTGTGCAATGATAAAACTTACATCCTCTGACAGGTATGCCTCATCTTTTGTTACGTTGTTCTATAGGTTTCATTCCTGTAAAATCTGTAAATATTTTTGACTTAACTGATGATATCGACTTTTCCCAAAGACTTTCAGATAGAATTGATATATATACTCTCCTGTTTTTCGTCTTTTTAGATGTTATTACAGTTTCAAACAACAGATATAGCTACGCTTATCATAAAAATATGTGTGAATTGTGGCTTTTTCTGTCCCACCAAGAATGCTTTTTCTTCTACGTGGTTGATAGGGTTTATTATTCAAAATATTCAAAAGCCAGGCTGATAAACTTTAGCACTGAAGTTTTTACCTGATGCGTTGATACCAATAAACGCACAGGCAGAATGAAGATAATAGTTATCCCTCAAACAATAAAGGTTATCTTTATCCTCTTCACTAAACTCGCTGCTGCGTATAGAAACAAATGTCCAATTCTTTTTGAATAATGGAAGTCCATTAGCTGTAATGCAAGTATCTTCATCTACTATTCTCCTCAAAAACATCTTTTTCGTTTTTATTTTATTTAATCTGATTATATCATTATAATTCAGAATATATCAACGAGTTATGTGTTTTAAATTTTAACTTCTTACTTGATATATTATTATCCCATTCCAACATTTGACAAAGAACATGAAAAACTCCGAACATTGTTCCGGAGCGTAATATTGCAATATATAATTATCTCTTTGAGAACTGTGGTGCTCTTCTTGCTGACTTAAGACCGTATTTCTTACGCTCTTTCATTCTTGGATCTCTTGTAAGGAATCCTGCCTTCTTTAAAGTTGGTCTGTACTCCTCATCTGCGTGAAGAAGTGCTCTTGATATACCATGTCTGATAGCTCCGGCCTGGCCTGTGAAACCACCACCGCAAACATTTACAAGTACATCAAACTTATTTACATTGTCTGTAGCCACTAAAGGCTGACGAACAACAACCTTCAATGTCTCAAGACCAAAATACTCATCAATATCTCTTTTATTTATTGTTATCTTACCTGTTCCAGGTACAAGATATACTCTGGCGATAGAACTTTTTCTTCTACCTGTTCCGTAAAACTTATCGTTAGTCATACCATTCTCCTTCTTAAAGATTATTAGCCTTTAATTTCCAATACTACCGGCTTCTGTGCCTGATGTCCATGAGTCTCGCCTGCATAAACATGAAGCTTTCTGTACATATCTCTACCAAGTGGTCCCTTTGGAAGCATGCCCTTGATGGCAAGCTCTACTACTCTCTCAGGCTTCTTTGCAAGAAGTTCACGAAGAGTTGTCTCTCTCATACCACCAACATACTCTGAATGGTTGTAATAAATCTTCTGATCTAACTTTTTACCTGTAACCTTTACCTCAGCAGCATTGATTACGATAACATAGTCTCCACAATCAACATGTGATGTAAACTCCGGTTTGTTCTTTCCTCTTAATACACTTGCAACTTCTGAAGCAAGTCGTCCCAATGTAGCTCCCTTTGCATCGACAACATACCATTTTCTGTCGATCTTATCCGGATTAGCCATAAAAGTTTTCATTGACTGACTCCATTAATCTTTTAACTTCGCTTTATATGGATAAATGCTCTCGAGGGCATTGGAATAAGCATTAATCTCTAATGTCACAATTAATAATTATATTTAACTTATCTTTATTTGTCAATACCGATATTTAAGCTTTTAATATTTAATTTTTATTTTTCAAATCAATATCTAAGCATTCTCTAAAACAATATGTCCTGTATCGATTCTCATACCTGATTTACGATCAAACAGCAATATATCGCCTCCATTTATATTGATATTTACTTTTCTCACCTATTTTATATGCTGTATTACCAAATATTACACCTGTCAAAGATAATCCTCAAAAACCTAATTTCAATGTACTTTTCCATACCTGTAGGCATCGCACCATAGATAGTGGTATTAAGTCCTTCGCCTGATGTTATACCTATTGCCTCCGGTCTTATTGCAAGTACAAAGTCCTCATTACTTATAACAGGCTCACTTTGTATACTGCTGTCCTCTTCCATAACCTTAGCTATATGATACTTAAATACCTCATCCTTGTTAGCCTTTTCCACATAATGCTTATCCTTCATAAGTTCTTTACGCAGTTCCTGCTTTTTCGCTGCATTGCTGTCTCTTTTTCAAACCATTCATTCAGCTTAATATTTCTCATTTGTAACAAGCTTGCCTTTACTCCACCAAGCATATCAAGTAGAATGCTTCCCGTCAGCCTGTTGACTTCCCTTTGCCTCTACAAAGTTAATAGAAGGATTTCCAACGAAATCAGCAACAAAGAGATTTTCAGATCTTCTATAAACTTCTAGCGGAGGCGCATACTGCTGCAATACACCATTTTCACTAAGACATATCTGAGTTGCAAAAGAGTCATTGCCTCCATCTGATCATGTGTAACATAAACAAACGTACTTCCTGTCTCTCACATGAAGTCTTTGAAGCTCATAACGCATCTCAAGTCTAAGCTTTGCATCCAGATTTGAGAGTGGCTCATCCATGAAAGAACCTCAGTGGTCTTGGTGCAGTGTTCTTGCAATTGCAACTCTTTGTTGCTGACCACCTGAGAGCTCTGCAGGATATCTGTCCATAAACATACCAATCTTAACAATTCTTGCCACCTGGCGAGTCTTGAATCCATCTCCTCATCAGTAAGCTTGCGAACTTCTGTTACAACATTTCCTGACTTGACGACCTCAAAATCTTTATTTCAACTCTTCACCCTTTTGCCTTATGAGCATCTATGATTGCTGACAGCTTATTTTCATATTCTGCTCTATACTTGTTTGCTGACTCTTCTGGATCCTCGCTTTCATGGATTTTTTTAATTCAAACACAGTCTTTGCACTGAAATATTGATAATTCAAAAGCATCTATCAGCTTTACATAGGCTCTGTTATTATCAAGTTTACCATTTTTATCACAGCAATCCATTACTTCAGCCTTTATTCTTTGCCAGTTTTGTAATGCTCTTATAATATCTGTATGTCTTTTGCCTCTACATCTATTACCGGCAGCTCTTCTTTTGATATTCTTTAGACCGAACATTATATTCTGATATACAGTCATATTTGGCCAAAGAGCGTAGTTTTGAAACAAGAATCCTACTCTTTCTCTTTGTTTGCCGGCACATTAATGCCCTTCTCGCTGTCAAAACACCACATTATCTCCAATGATAATTCTTCCTTCATAGGTGTTTCCAAACCCGCAATCATACGGAGAATAGTTGTCTTTCCACAGCCTGAAGGTCCTAGTAATGTAATAAATGAATTGTCAGGTATCTCAAGACTTAAAGTTATCCACGCCAAAAGTAGTTTTTCCATCTTTTTGTAATATTTGTTAATGTAATTGTCGGCATATCAACCTCCTATTCCATTGTCCAGGCTTGAGCCTGTAAGTTTATCTGCCAATGTATTAAAGAAAAGTATAGTTACAATCAAAATTAAGTTTATAGCACTTGAAAATGCATACAATCCCATTTCGTCAAAATAATCAAGTGTAGTTGACAATATAAATCCCTGTGTACAAAGTAGCAGGAACAATGACAACTCTCTGAGGCAAGTCATGAAATGGTAAGCTGAATCCACTTATAATAGAAGATTTCTGAATTGGAATAATTATTCTCACCATTCTCTTAAAACCATCCCGTATTTTTGAATTATCGCAGCCTCCTCAAGCTCATTACTGATTTGAAGCATTGAGTTTTGAGTGAAGCTCCTGCTTGCAAAACGGAATGTATTTTTATAACACCTGCTATAATCAGCAAATAATATGTATTAAACAAATTAATATGTTCATTTGAAAATAATATAAAAATGCCGCACCCACAGCTATAGATGGCATCAAATACGTAGGAATGCCATATTGTTAACATATGCAGCCCATTTTTGATCTTCTATTCTTTTGCTACTGCACCAACCTATCAAAGTACCTGATAGTACCTGCAATAGCTGCACATGCAAATGCTAAAAAGCAATGTTCCCCAGAACGCCTTCCATGATAGTAGGATTATGTAGTATACCCAAACTGACCGTACGAGTCCGTTTTCTGTAACATTTATCACTTGTTAACCACCACTTTGTAGTCAGATTGCTGAAATCATCGTATACAGGAAACTGTAATCTCCAGGGTTTGGAAGGAAAGTTTCAAGTGCAAAAAGCATTATAGGCCAGATACTTGTAAAGAAAGTCAGTACTGCAAATACTGCTCCCACAACATATTTTCCTATCTTTTCCTATATTGATTTTAGACAGCTGACCTGATTTTTCCTGTAACTGTTGTATAGTTCTTTCTACTTCTAAGTGATAGCTGATTTATTCCAAGTATCATTATACCAAACACCATCATAATAATTGCCAATATACTTGCCTCACCTGTGTACTTTACTATTCAAAGAGATATATTTGGTTGAAAGTGTTGTAAGTCCCAAAGTAATGAGGTACAGGATATGAACCCATCGCTGAACCGAATACCAGTCAAAAATAGTATTAAAAGTATAGCAGATGATCATCATTAGCAATGTAATCATTGTCATAATCTTCCACTTAGGGGTATCAAAGTATCGTAGCGGCCTCTTCAAGATTGGCATCCATGTTTTTGAAGATACCGCCAATCATAATATATGCAAAAGGTGCATAGTGAAGGCCTAATACTACAGCACTTGGAAATAGTCCCTGACACCACCATTTTGAAATGTTATTCCTGTAAGTGAGGCAATTAAACCGTCCGAAGTTCCTAGCACAGCATTTGGAGTTAAACATATTTTTGCCATACAACTGCCAATGTCCACTGCGTGGCACAATATATGGAAAAATGAAAATTGAACTCAGATATTTTTTGAACCTCATATTGGTTCTTGTAACCAGAAATGCGAAAAATCCACTCATAGATAATTGATATAAGACAGGTAAATATTGCCAGAAGCATTGTATTTAAAAGCGGTCTCCAGAGATTTGACATAGCAAGTTTACTCGTGAAATAAAGTCTGTATAGTTTACAATACTATAGCCTGATGCCTTACCTGTAAGATGTTGATCAATAGTTCCGGATGTATCTGAAGTGTATCTTTTATTATAGCTATACACAGGTGCCACAGTACTGAATGTAAGCATTATTCCAAATATAAGTAAAATGATATTCTGTGGCTTGCTAAAATGTTCGTATTCTATTTTTAGTATTCCCATAATCATCTCCTAGTAAAAGGTGCTGCCTAAAAGGCAGCACCGGTCATATCAATTCTTATCAGAAGCCTTACTCAACATCTCTATCCAGCTACCTACAGTGAATGAAACATCTGCACAGTACTGTGGATCTTCAAGTACAAGTCCACCATCATTTATCCACCACTCATAGCCTCTATCATTCTTAGCAGGGAACTGATCCTCACCTGCCTCATTGTATCCGCCCTTTTTGATGCTGGTACTTAGCCTCAGTATCTTCCATAACCTTAGGGGTTTGAAGAATAACCACCCATATCCTTACCCCATGCACTGAAGCCGTCTTCTGTACAGGTGATATATGCTATAAACGCACATGCTGTCCATGGAAGTGGACTGTTCTTTGTAAGGAAGAGATAGTGGTTATATCCATAACCGCCCATACCTGTATAACCATCCTGATATGCTGCTACAGTTACATTATTTACTGAAATATTTGAAGACTCCTCTATGGAGCAGAAGCTTTGAATAAACCAAAAGTCCTGACTGATTCTTTGCTGATGTATCTACAAGTGTATTACATATCGGGACCATCATCTGTTCTCTTCAGTATAATTTTCAACCCAAAGCTTGATCCAAGCAAGAGCGTACTTACCATTCTCAGACAATCCAAGGTCTGTTGCATCTGTTTCCATCTCTTTTATGACAGGATCAAAATATGCTTTCTTAGTAGCATCAAGCTTGTCATAAGCTTCTTTTAACTTATCTGAATATGTATCCTTTGTAAGCATGTAAAGGAAGTTCTTACCTACAAGCTCTGAATCTACATCCATAAATAGAGGATGTGAACCTTCATATACGAAATACCAGCAGTTTGTAAACTTTGCATCTCCGGTATTATTGAACATAAATACTTTGTTCAATGTCTGAAGTGGAAGAAATCCTTTATAGCTGTCCGCAGTAACTTTATTTGCATCTGCCCAATCCTTTGGTATAAAGGTCTTTAATATGCCTGTATCTACCATCTTAGTCTGAATCTGATTGCCGTCCTGTATCAAAGTCATTGCAAATGTACCTGTGAGGCTTTAATGAATCTGCACTAAGCTGCTCAAAAATCTTATTATTCTTAGGTTGCTGCCACTCAAAATTCATATTATAACTTGGATCAATTGTCTGCAAATATGAAATAAATAATGGTATTGCAGTCTTTCCACGGCTTGAGTTTCCTACGCCATAGAATGTCTGTCCGTTAGACTCTTCTATTGCTTTCTTTGCAAGCTCCTCTAAAGTCATACCCTGAGCTTCTGCAATAATCGCATCTACTCCTGTAAGATTCTCTGCAGGTGCGCTCTCCTGACTCGGATCCCCTGCTTCCTGTGACTGTCCTGCTACTGTAGTACTTTCACCTGTTGCCGGCTTTTGAACGCCACATGCACCCAATGTTGCAATCAACATAGCTGATACAACTGCCAATGCTAAACCTCTTTCATTTAATCCTCCTATAATGGTTCTACCATTTTTCAGTTCATATTCTGAAGCGATTTTTCTTAAGATATTTTTGATTTTTCACGAACAATATATCAATTACACTTCTACATCAAATATAAATTTGATTAAATATTCACTGATATGATTATTTAATTATAATAATATTATACAATTTTGTCAAGTTTATATATAGTATTAATAAACAAAAAGTGACGCTTATTTTTCCAAAAAGATAAAATATTAAATATATAATTTTCTACAACAAAAGGCATAACTCTTATATATCTAAGAGTTATGCCTACTAGAAATGCTACCCATTCAATCTATATACCAAGGTTTATTTTTCTCTCATATTTTTTATATATTGAGGGTTTATTTTCCCTCATACTTTATAAGGCTGGCAATATTGTATTTTGAGCTTTTCTCTACCCTTAAGACCTTCAAGTTCCATTACAAATACAATCTTTACAATCTCACCGCCAAGGCTTTCAACAAGTTTTGTAATAGCCTCAATTGTACCGCCCGTAGCTATCAAATCGTCTATTATAACAACTTTGTCCTTGACTTTATGGCATCCTTGTGAATTTCTTTGTTGCCTTGCCGTATTCAAGATCGTAATCCATACTTACGGTCTCACATGGAGCTTGCCTTTTTCTTACGGGGATAAAAAGCTTTATGCTCTGCATAAGCCACAGGTACACCGAGATATGAAAAGCCTCTTGATTCAGGTCCCAAGATCAGGGTCATAATCTAGATCTTTAAGTTCAGCTCTTAAGCCGTCTATACTCATAACAAGTCCGTCAGGATCCTGTAATATAGTAGTCACATCCTAAAAATTATTCCCGGCTCCGGAAAATCAGGTATACTTCTTACATGGTCCTTTAATTCTTTCATAATACACACCAAATCGGCCCAAAATGTCTATTGGGCCGGCCTTTCTGAAAAATATTTTACAATATTATTTATAGATGGGATACTTATCCATAAGCTTTGTAGCTTCAGCTCTTATCTCATCTGCCTTTGTATCAAACTCAAATGCAGCCATTCTTATAAGTCTTGCTATAGTCTTCATATCCTCTTCCACAAGTCCTCTGCTTGTTACGGCAGGAGTACCTATTCTTACTCCACTTGTTGTATAAGGACTCTCGGGATCATTTGGAACAGTGTTCTTGTTCAAAGTAATATATACTTCATCACATTTATTTTTGAAGTTCCTTTCCTGTAACACCTGTACCTCCTAAGGTCAAGCAACATCAAATGGTTGTCTGTACCTCCTCTAAGTATATTGAATCCCTCAGCTATCAAAGCATCAGCCAATGCGCTTGGCATTCTTTACTATCTGCTCCTGATATGTCTTAAATTCAGGCTTTAGAGCCCTCACCGAAGCATACAGCCTTTGATGCTATTACGTGCTCAAGCGGACCGCCCTGTATTCCGCGGAATACAGCCTTATTGAAGTTAAATTTCTCGGCGGCTTCCTGTGTGCCAAAATAAGTCCGCCTCTCGGTCCTCTTATTAGATCTTATGTGTTGTTGTAGTTACAACATCGGCAATTCCGATAGGTGAAGGATGAAGTCCGGCAGCTACAAGTCCTGCAATATGAGCCATATCAACCATCAAATATGCACCCACCTTATCTGCAACTTCTCTGATCTCTTAAAGTCGATAGTTCTTGCATATGCACTTGCACCCGCTATTATCATTTTGAGGCTTGCACTCGATGGCAATCTTTTCAAGCTCATCATAGTCTATAAAGCCTTCATCATTTACACCGTAAGGTACTATATTAAAATATTTTCCTGAAAAGTTAACAGCTGAACCATGTGTCAAATGTCCTCATGATTCAAATTCATTCCAAAGTACAGTATCTCCGCCTCAAGCATTGCTAAGAATACAGCCATATTCGCCTGAGCTCCTGAGTGAGGCTGTACATTTGCATAGTCACATCCGAAAAGCTTCTTTGCTCTCTCAATTGTATACTTTTCTACTATATCTACATCCTCACATCCGCCGTAGTATCTCTTTCCGGATATCCTTCAGCATATTTATTTGTCAGGACTGTTCCCATTGCCATCATTACAGCTTCAGATACAATGTTTTCTGATGCAATAAGCTCAGATTTCTTCTCTGTCTGTTTGCCTCTTTTTCTACTGCAATGCCAACCTCAGGGTCAAGTTCCTTTAAAAAGTTCATCACTTCATTAACCATATCTTTATCTCCTAACTACAACCGTATTGTGCTGTTGTCTATGAAAGTATACAATAAATCAAATCTCTTTGCTATATGTTTTTACCTATAATTACTTATAACTATCTGAAGGCTCTCTCTTCCGTTATACTCATTGATATCAGGATAATATATAATATCTATTTCTTTTCTATCCCCTATATCTTCGAAGGAATTCTTCACCGTCACCGAAATAGATTCCCTCAACTCTGAGTTCCGTCGGGAGTATCTTCCAAAAGCATCTTTACTATATTTATTCTTTTCCGAGTATCTTTTTGAAAAGTATTTTTATATCTTTTTCTTGCAAACTTCGGTTTTTCATTCTTATTTCCAAAAAGGTTCCAGTTTCTCCAAGTTCTTTCACAAAGTCCAGACTCAAATACGAAAACGGAGATGCAATATCTATCCAGACTTTTTGCACAAAATCACTCTTCATAGTTTTGAATTCATATTAAGCCTGTTTCTGAACTCATCAAGTCTGTTTCAAGGCTCATTCCGGCAGCCATATGATGTCCGCTAAATTTTGCAAATACATCTTTTGACTTCATGCAGTGCTTCAAACATGTTGTAGCTTTTCTATAGATCTGCCCGATCCCTTTATCATATCTTTCCTCACCGAAGGCTTCCGTGAAGTATGATGGTCGGTTTTCCGAGAGCTTCTCTTACTCTACGGCTATTATTCCGGCGATTGATTCATGACAATCATCAAATGTATTACAAGAATATCATCATCCCTATATTCTTTTTCTGCAATCTCTATTGCTCTTTTTACATTTTTAATGTCAGATCCTTTCGTTCATCATTTAATTCCTTTAAATGGGCGGCATATTCATCCGCTTCTTCTTTACTTTCACATAAACATATTCAGTGCAATCAGAGCATTTTCAAGTCTACCGCCGACATTTAAGCATGGTCCTAGTACAAATCCTATACTGTATGCACTGATTTGTTTTTGCCTTCCATTCCTGTAGCCCTTATAAGGCCTGAAGTCCAAGATTGTTCGTGTTCATCAGACTTTTCAGCCCGTTTTTACCAATATCCTGTTTTCATCAATTGAAAGGCATTACATCTCCGACCATAGCTATAGCCGCTACTTCCAAGAGATCTTTAAGTTTGGGATCATCATAAATCTTTTTCCGTTGTTTCGCTTCTCATAAATATATTCCATAAGCTTATATGCCACCAGACCTCCGCATATACTCTTAAAGGATATTCACAATCACTTCTTTTCAGTTTATTACTACATTTTGCAACAGGTAAAAGGTCCTTATCATTCTCCTGATACACCTCATGATGATCGGTGATAATTACTTTAATTCGAGCTCCCTTGCAAGCTCCATCTGTGAATGTGCCGCAATGCCGTTATCACAGGTAATAATCATATCCACGCCGTCATTTTGCGGCATCATTTTATTATATTATCATTGATTCCATAACCGTCCTTTATTCTGTCCGGTATCTCTCATCTACGTTTGCACTGAAATATTTTTAATGCTTTTACCAGGATATAAGACGGAACATACTCCCGTCTATATCATAGTCTCCTACTACTCTTATCTCCGGCATTTATTTCCTCTGTTATGATATCATAAGCCTCATTTATACCCAGTCCAGATCTTTCGGATCATGCATCAGACTCATATCATTTTGAAGAAATATCGGGAAATCTTCTTCCTTTATATCCCTGTTTATTATTACCTTGCCAATACCGGTGAAATATTAAAAACGGGCTGATATTTTTCAAACTCAGCCCGCTTTTGTATAAAAAGCATCCGCTGACTCCATCTATTCTCCAATCTAAAAATTCAAAACGAACTTACAATTGCTTTTTCTTGTTGCCTTTGTCTTTATTATAGCCAAATGTGTGTTGCAGCTACCGCATCTGCTGAACACTTCAAGCACAGCTCTTTGCATATCATTTTTCGGCATCATATCTTATATCTGCAACTGTATCTGAGCTTATATCAGTAAGACAATCATAAAGTGCATCAAGATTTCCGTAATAATCTAGGAAACTTCATTTCTTTTTCAAATAATTATGTATCTCATTTTTCGCTGAATTTATCTAATTTCAAAGTTATATTATTCATTTAATTTTCCCTAATATATTTGTTCGAAAGTATTGTAATGATCTTCTAGGTAGAATACCAGGCCGTCATTTGAATAAACAAGCCTTTTTGGCACCTCTGTATCCACCGTCATAATCAATATCACATTCAAAATATCTTCTTCCGTTTGCTCTTGGCAGTGCCCCTCATAATTTCCGAAAGCACTTCCGCTCTATACTCATTCCAGTATATCTGAGAGATTCCCCTTTGAAGGATCCCATCCCATATCCTGTGCTTCTTTCTTTGTAATATAGTTTACCGGAAGTTTTCCGTAAGTATGAATATATAGTGCAACTTCTTCCTTGAAGTATAGTTTTCCGTTTTCTTCTACCTGTACCTCTTTTTTGTGGTTTGCGCTTTCTTGGAGCGTTCCTTCTTCAGACTCGGTAATCGTGGTAGTTTCTTCTTCTTTCGCTCGTCGACTCTTTACTTTGACTTTTTCCGTCTTTGACGCTTTTCCCGTTTTTGAACTTTCTATCTTACGCGCTTTCTGTTTTCGCTCTCTTTCTTTTACTTCCTGTCTTGTGCATGCACCAAGAGCAAACAGTAAAGCCAAGTATTGTATCGGAAGCCACCAAAGCAGTTTTCAGCAAACTTCCACCGTCTTTTTCTTTTGTCTCATTTCTCTTACCCTCCATTTCTATAATTATACGTAATGAGATAGGTCTTAGCAACCAAAAATTATATTAAGTTTGACCTTGGCTGTTATGTTTTGTATAATAGTATTTGAAACAACTAAAAATAAATTTAAAGGTATGGTTGTTATGAAAAATACATATTGACAAACCGGAGAAGTGATGGTAGCTCCTTCTCTTGCATATAATGGAAACACCGGCTTTAATCCACACTATGGCTTTACTACTTAAAAAGTGAGGATAGGGTAAATATTCAGTGCCATTTCCTTATACAAACGGGTAACAAAAATATTCTGGTAGATACAGGCATAAAAGAAGCGTTGGAATCTGAAGAACCGCTTAGCTTTGACAGCAGTTGAGAAGCTATAAAGCCCCTCTCACCTTTGCTTCCCACGCTTTCATTTGCCAAAGGATTCTTCTCTTGTTTCAAGACTTGAAGAGTTGAATCTTTCACCACAAGATATTGACTATGTGCTTCTTACACATCTGGACTTTGAAAATATCAGCAGTGTTGCAGACTTTTCTTCAGAAACAAAGATACTTGTTTCCAGAGATGAGGCAAAGGCTGCTGTAAAAATCCTTTAAGATATTCCAGAAGCTGGTGGAAGAATGCAAATATTTCAATTTTTGACTGGAACGGCAAAGAAGGTCCTTTTTGAAAAGTCTTTGGATCTCTTTGAGGCGACGGCTCCATCGTGCTTATGAAGCTTTTACGGACATTCCGCAGGAATGTTTGGAATAAAAGTAACATCTGAAAATAACAAATTTACTTTATTGTATTCTGATGCGGATATGGAGAGCTTGCATGGAAAGAGCTTTGCTCCTCCTGCTGTCACAGTTGATAAAGAAGCTAACCATGCGTTCCCTTGAATGGGTAGAATGGAATCCCTTGATAAGAACTGTGCCTACAGTCTTGCATCACTGAAGCAACATCTGTGAAAGTTTTGAGATTCTAAAAAACGAGCTGTTATAAGGTCTTCCCTATAACAGCTCATATATATTTCAAAAGCTATCGCCCTTTATTTTATCTTTTCAGTAAAAGTGATAATACTATTCCCCAAAACAACAATATTAATCAGAAAAATCCGGAATCTCCTCCTATGAACAGAGCCATAATAGGGTTTATTGACTTCACTTTTAAAAACACTTCCCATTACTTCTATTCCTGAAAAACAGTTGTTAGAATCATTGTAATTGCCATACCCGACTTTGAAAGTCTTACATATTTATTTAAGATAATTATTGCAACTATAACTATTGTAATAGGATATAAAATTCTAGTACAGGTACCGATATCTTAATTATAGTATTAAGTCCGAAGTTTGACATAGCAAATCCTAAGAGTAAATATATTCACATATGTTTTATACTTAAATCTTGGGAATGTTTCCACAAAATACTCGGAAACTACTACTATAAGACCTGCAGTAGTCGTAAAAAGCAGGGTAAGTATAGTCATTGCACCCAAGAACACCTGTCCGAAGCTGCCAAAAAGCTCATATGAGCTTTTTGACAATATATAAGTCCCTATATTTATGTCAGGATCTGCCAATACATCTGCAGGTATACTGAATTTGTTCCCAATGCTCCAAGACCTATATAAAGTGTACTGAAGAATATAGCTGTTACTATACCCACTACAGTCATTATCTTTATATATTCCTTCTTTGAAGAAAATCCGAAAGTCTTTATGCTTGAAGTGGCAATCAGACAAAAACTTTCAGCAGCCAGCGCATCCAAAAGTATTATAGCCTTCAAGAAATCCGGTTTTTAATACGACATTACACCACTCATCTCACCCTGATTTTATCGCATGGAAATTCATATTTCCAATCACTATAAGAATAACTATAAGTATTGCAAACATAGGTGTAAGTATCTTGCCGACTCTATCCATCAGCTTTGACGGGTTGATTGCTATAAGGTATGCAAACAAGAAATAAATTGCACTGAATATAAGAAGCGGCAATCTTCCGTTACCGGTCACAGGCGCAATACCTATTGAAAATGAAGTTCCTGCCGTTCTCGGTATTGCAAAGAAGGGTCCGATAGCAAGGTAGAGTAACGTCAAATAGGCTGTTGCGTAATGTGGATCCACCTTTATGCTGATCTCATTTTTATACCCGCCTTTTACCATAGTGCCAGGCACCAAAGTAATTATCGCAATGCCTACACCTGATAATACAAAACCGAGTATTGCCGGATAGAAATTCACTCCTGCTCTAAATCCGAGTTCTGCCGGAAAAATCAGATTTCCCGCTCCGAAAAATATACCGAAAAGCAAAAGCCCGATTAAAAAACCCTTTTTTATCACTACTCTTACTTTTTACAACCACCTTTTTGGCAGCTGCAGGACAGTAAGTGCGCATCCTGGCATGGTGCATCTTCCGGTGCTACTACTATAAAGTCTCCGGGATACAAAATGGCATGTCCATATACCTCCGGTTTATCGTAGAAAAATGACATCTTTTTCAGGCTTACTTTCAATTACTGTAAGACCTTCTCTATTGCATACCCCGAAAAATTCAACACCCTCCACCAGACACTGGATATCAAAGAATTTATCATGTGCCTCAAATCTCTTCAACAGGCAATGTGTTATACACCTGTACATTGGCAACCACATCGTCACCCACTATTTCATACTTACCGGCTCCAATGCCTTTAAATCATTGTTTCTTAACCAGTCATATGCAGCCAAAAACTTTTTCATTTAAGTAATTATACTTTTCTGCAAGCTTTATGTTTGTAAAACATAATCTCTCCCTATAATAAATATGCAGTATTCGGATCTATACTCATTTTCATCTGTATAAATAATCCAATCCGTTACATCATTGACGGTATATTCACCCTCATCGCCCTCTTTCATGGCTGAAACTCTATATGGTGCCTGTGTAAGAACCGCCTTAAATCCTTCCTCTGTAAATTCTATAAGTTCAAACCAGATGTGCTCAAGATTTTCATAATCAGGTTTCCATCCTCACCGTCTGTAGGTAATCCGACCTTTATCAATGCTCTGTAACTTGGATTTTCCAAAATCGACTTTTTCATAAGTTCATATCTGTCTCCTCACATAAACTCATATGTTCCGTCTGCTCATTTGTATAATAATAGAGCGGATTTTCAATGCGCTTTTTCCTCTACCTCAGAGCTTTGTATATTTAGCATTGTTTGCATCTTCCTCTGATAAGAACAGGAAAAATAACCTGACTGTTTTGTATTGACTGATCGACTCTATCTGCAGGACCTCCAAGTATGGTGAGAGCTGATTTTTCATAGCAACATTCCAAGGCAGTGTGTGCCACAACTATCTCATTCCATCTATAAACTCTCCAAGAAATATATAATCTTCTATAGCTTCATTCTGATACAATACCTGCAAAGCCACTGTATTTTAGTAAATAATAAATATCATTTGCATTTTCCTGGCTTATATCCAAAACTCAAACTCTGAAAATCCGTTCTACACATACCATGTGTGAAGCCATACTTTCTCTGCTATCATCAAATACTGCCTGCACTGTAAATAAGCTTTTCTGCATTAGGTGTAACACTTGACTCTGCCGCAGCTTTTACCCATCTTCCATGAAAAGCCTCTCTGCACTTTCATCCACTACAGCGAGTGCATCCGGAAAAATGCCATTATAAGCTTTTAGCTGTAAATGATATGAATCAAAATAATTTTTATTGAAATTCATATGTGAATAACAAATGAAGAATCCTTTTTCCTTTATCTCTAAAAAGTCTTCATCATGAATCTTTTTGGTTCTGCAAAAGAATACAAAGCTTTCCAAAACAAAGTCCTCAAAATAGAATCCTACACCATACTCTTCACCCTTATGTCCAATGTAAGATTGCCTGAGCCAGTCATCTCTTTCGTTAAAACTCTATAAGTTTTACACCTTCAATCGCTTCAATTCTTTTCCCTTGCACCTTCAATATCTTCATCATCTACAAGATTTGAAAGCTTACATGCATATAGGAGTTTTCTCCATGCCGCCATTGGTTACATACCTGTGGTATCTCTACCTCATTCTGCTTTTTCTTATTAAACATTAGTCTCCACAAAAGTTATTATTTTTTGATATTTTTCTAAAAGTTTTTATAGCCTGCAAAAGGTATTTTATTCTTTTCAAAATCACATGCAGTATTCATTATAAGCATAAAACTTCAAATATTAAAAATCAAGATATCGTATTTTTACGGTTGCACCCTCAAGGAATGCGATATCATGTTCTCTGTCTTTCAACCTCTTCATGATATATTCAATAAGCTGATTTCTTAAGTTCATTATTTCAAAACTCCATCTTCCAGCATATCATCCGATATTTTTGGGTCAATGCTGAAGCAGAAAAATCCTGCCGCAACTCCGTTTCTGTATAACTCTCTCCATTATCGGCATTTTATCAAACAGATTTGAGGACATGATACTCACTTACAAGAGAAGGTAAACAGGTGGTTCCTGTATATATATCCTCTCTATCTCATCCTCCGTTATAGAAGGCAACTGATAGCCTGAATACATTTTAAGATAGTCTTTTGCATTTTATTCCAAGCCTTGCGCCCTTACCCTCGGCACATGCTCTAAGTCCTCTGTAGTCAACACATTCCTTTAAAAATCTTCTCTGTCTTTAAACTTAAGTACTATTTCGCATGTCTCATCATTCGAATCAAAGTCCTCTATATCTGCAAAGTCAAATTCAAAGTCATTTGCCATAAGATCCTATTTCACCGAATATATCAATAAAGAGCTTTTCAAACACCTCCAGAGGCATATCAAATTGATCCGCATATACACTATCTGCCTGTCATCACTGACAAAAATCTAAGTCCTGTTATATCATACTCTCTGTCATTAAAAGATGTATCGAGATATCCGATTTCTGGTGATATTCCTATTCTTATATCAAAAAGCTCTCTTTATCTCGGGCATTACATCAGTACATATTGAAGCATGAAAATATATGATTTATCATCACCTGCCTCAAGTTCCATTGTTCTATCACCTGTTATATGAGCATCGGTCCTTTTGATATTTCCTTAACTACCTTTTGCTATGACGGCCAAAAGCATTTGAATAAAAGTCTTTATCAAGTTTATTGTACTTATTTATATCTTTTCTTACATCTTCCCACATCGTGCTTACTCTTTCCAGACATTTTTATTCTTAAGTCCGATTCTGAAAGCATATCGGCACAGTCATCATTTCATGAGTATCACTGTCTCCGGCTTTGAATCCAAAAGCTTTTGAAGTAGTGCAGGGCAAGTCCGTCTTCATCCAAATAATAGTATGAATATGCCAACTGAAATAGCTTATGATTTCCTCTAAAAATATTCTTCATGAGGCTTTTAACAGTTCAAGCGCCTGTGCAAACAACTTATATTCCCCGGTTCTCCAAGGTTATTATAGGGCTCTTGCAAGTTCCGAATCCATCTCAGGTGTTCTGGCATTCTCGAGCAATATCTCAAGCGCATCAACTACGCTCTCATAATCACCGTCATCATTCCAGGTTTTACATTGTTCAGTAATTCCATGTTATTTTTCCTATAAAATTTATATTTTTATCTTACTGAACTTATATCAGTAAACTTAGGAATCCATCCTTAAAACGCCTTAAGCGCAATCAATATAAATATACCATATATAAAAATTACTGTCAGCAGATTTCAATATAATATTTTTCAATAAAAATAAGGCACAAATCTTACAAAAATAAAATTTTGTGCCTCTTAATAAAAGTCTATTTAATTAGTGTAAAAATAAGCTGAGAAGCATTATTTCAACAATACCTGCAATACCTAAGAGCAATGTGACATACAGTCTGTGTCTTATATCCCTTTTCAGGTGACATCGCACCCAAGTTTGTAACAACCCAAATATGAGTCATTGGCATGTGAAACAGTCATTGCACCTGCACCGATTGCCATAGTTACAAGTGTAGCACTCATAGGACTTGCAATCCAAGTGCCGGCAACAGCAGGGGCCACAATACCTCGCAGTAGTTGTAAGAGCTACTGTGGATGAACCCTGTGCACTCTTTAAAATAGCGGATAATAAGAACGGGAAAAAGCAGCACCCATTGTGCTGAGAACCGCTGCATGATCCTTTATAAAGTTAACCATATCCGAAGATGCTATAACCTTACCGAGTACACCACCACCTGCCGCAGTCACGAACAATATAGGTCCTACAGTCTTTTAATGTCTCATTTGTAATACTGTAGAACTCCTTCATTTTACCTGTTACCCTGAAGCTGTAATACACCGAAAACCGTACCGACTGCAAAGCTATAATAGGTGTTCCGAGGAATTTTAAAACATCCGCAAATACTCCGTCCATCTTCATCATTGCAACTATTGATGCAATAGCCATAAGTAATACAGGAACTAAGATAGGTGCTAAAGACATCGGTCCGCTTGGAAGCTTGCCGTATTCAGCTACAAGCTCTTCATATGTCTTTGTAACTTCACCTGAATCAGCCTCATCATCAGCCTTTACACTCTTGCCGATAAATTTAGCATAGAATAAACCTGCTATAAGAGGGAATATAGAACATACCGCACCCATTCCCATTACAAGCAAAAGATTATCTCCTATACCGAGTGTTGAAGCTGCCGCTATAGGTCCCGGTGTAGGCGGTATAAATACATGTGATATGTATAGACCTGCCGAAAGTCCTACAGTCATAGCCACGAGACGACTCTGCCGTTCTCTTTACCAAAGCTTTTCTGATAGGGTTTAAGATAACAAATCCAGAATCACAGAATACAGGAATTGAAACTACCCAACCCATAAGCTCTACCGCCAAAACAAGTTGTTTCTTCCAACCAGCTTTATAACCATATCTGCCAGTTTAAAAAGCCGCACCTGTTTTCTCCAAAATAGTTCCGATCAGAGCACCAAGTATGATAACAATACCTATACTTGAAAAAAGTACCTGACAATCCTGCTCCGATAACACTTGCAAGAGACCCTTGTATCTTTGTTCCGTCTTCCAATGTCTTATCTACAAAGCGGTATTCCTGCTACAGAATCCCAAAATAAGTGATATACACATAATAGATATAAACGGATGTACGCAAACTTTGAGATGGCAACTATCATAACGATAACCGCCAAAATAAACACGAATATAAAGTGGTAAACCTGTCATATAAATCCTCCTTGTCTGAGACATATGGGTATAAAATCACTTCATAATTGTTAATATTTATACCCTACTCCACTAACAATATATTGAAACTTATTATATCATAATATCTAATAAATGCAATTATAATAATAAATTTTATATAAAGAATAATAACAACTGTTTTTCTAACAAAAACGCCAAGCTGCAAGACTTGACGTTTTTATTATTAGTATCGGTTTTTATTTACATTACTCCCTTTTTGGGTATTATACAGCCGTATGGCTGTCTTTCACTTGTACATACAGTGACAAATGCCCTTCCGGCTTTTTCATAAAACTTTGTTCTCTCAATAGTTCCTACAGCGTCTATATACCCTATTTTTCCGCCACAGCTTTTATATCTCCCATGCTTTATTACTATCCATAACAACACCTGAATCCGAATCCGGAACCATATATTCAACAGGATGAACGGCATAGTCGGTATCTATGGGCAACAGCTGTGGTATTGCCTCCAGCTATCTCGGATGCTGTTGCCTTTTGCCTGTATACTTATCGCATTCGGACTTTTTACTGTGAGGAGGATAAAAATCATCTGCAATTACCATCAGATCTCCATGCCCCATATCTGCCATTGCCTTCAATAAATCAGATCCTATTCTTTTCCGGAATACCCTTTAACATAATACGCTCCTTTTTATATATATAAATACGATTCTATCGTTATTAATATGATAATATCATTTAATGTTCTTTTGTATATTGCATCTTTCACCATTCTTTAACGAAATAATTAGGCATAATGCATATCGGCTTATATATGACTATATCCTATCATCTATATATTTTACTCCCCAAAAATATTTAAGAGTTAACCTTTGTATTTCTTATGTTTCAAACAAAAACATATATAAAAATTGACCTTACAGGCTGTATAATATATAATTCAATCTTTTGGAATTTGTACTGTGGAGGGAATAAATGTGATGATTATTTAGAACTTATTGAAAAGAGAAATTCTATCGAGATTTTCTCAAAAAGCCTGTTGAGCAAGCCAAATTAGATGAGATTACAGGATTTTTCAATTCAGCTCAGAAGCTTTTCGATGTAAATACAAAAGTGATTATAGCCGCAAATGAAGATACCGCTCAAAGACTTTCAGGTGTGGCCGGATATCGTGGAAATGCATTTAATGCTCCTGCTTACCTGGTTATTTTGTCTGAGAAGAAAGATAATTATCTTGTAAATGCAGGATTTATGGCTGAACATATTATTTTAAAACTTGAAGAAATGGGATTGTCATCATGCTTTTTGACTTGTGATGACAGTGATATGGTAAAGAAGGTCTTACTTATCGAATCCGACATGGACATAGCCGCTATGGTGGCATTCGGATATGGTAAAAAAGAAAAGGATACTACAAAGCTTGATATACACTCACCTTCTAATGTAAGTATAAGCAGCAAATCCAGGACATATCGCTCCAAGATTGCAGTTACAGCTCTGGCATTTGATTCGAGATTTTGATACCCCTTATAATTTTGATGATGAATATGCTGATCCGGTTATTGCCGATGCACTTTTATGCGGCCAGCCTTTCACCAAGCTTTTTGAATCATCAAAATTATCGCTTCGTTATAAACGGAACTCATGTTTGTTTATTTAATCGGTCTGATAGTGGTTACAAAGAATGACAATCTGTTGGGACTCGGTGCGGCAATGCTCCGAATTTCCATATGATATTGTCATCAAAGTATTCGGGAATCGGAAACTGGAGCCTTGATGTTTTCAAATATTAAACATGATTTTAGAACCCAAGTGATTACACTTTGGTAGCCGCTTTGGATATCTAAGTGTAAAAGGCACAGCCGTTTTTGGGCTGTGCCTTGAGCTTTTCAGTGTTTAGTTTTTGTGCAAATGCCTTAAGCATCCACAATGTCTTCTCATATTCTTTTACATAGCCTGTAAAAATATCTGAGGTAACAACATCGCCTTCCTTATCAGCCAATTCCACAATTTCCTTTGAATCGTTTACCCAGTATTCAACATCAATAGTGAGTATGCGAATAGCCTCGTCAATGTTGATGGCTTTGTCCGGAAGTTCCTTTGCCTTGCTAATTTCCAACGCTTCTTTGTAAATTAGCTATCGGTGAAGCATCCTTAGCAGTATTCTCTCAGCCACCTCATCAATAATATCGGCTGTCTGATCATAATATTCCTCTAATTTGGAATGAAGAGTGAAAAATCCATGTCCCTTCAGATTCCAGTGCATATTATGTAGTTTGATGTACATAATCTCCTGATTTGCTAAATAAGCATTCATTTTTGCAAGTAATTCCTGTTTCATAAAATATTCCTTTCTGCAAAACAATACCATTTATGCAATCCATTTCTATCACCTCCAACTTTTTCAAAAAAATTAATATTCAGCTTCAAATATATCTGCTGATATAAAACTTTTTGAAATGATAGTCTCTATCAAGAGGCAATTATATTTTATCATTTTTATTGCTAAATCAACTCTTATTGCACATGTATACAGTATACTTATATAACTTTAATACAAGTATCTCTTCACATACTTTCCGGTATATGACTTTTTCTATATCAGCTATCTCCTCAGGTGTGCCTGTGGCTACAACTTCGCCACCTCCTGCACCGCCTTCGGGACCTATATCTATTATATAATCGCACATTTTATAACATCCAGATTATGCTCTATTACAAGTACCGTATTTCCACTGTCTGAGAGTCTTCTAAGTATCTCCACAAGCTTATGTACATCTGCAAAATGAAGACCTGTAGTAGGCTCATCTAAGATGTAAATAGTCTTCCTGTCAGCCCTCTTTGAAAGCTCGGTTGCAAGCTTTATTCTCTGAGCCTCTCCACCGCTTAGCTCTGTAGACGGCTGACCAAGTTTGATATAAGAAAGACCTACATCATACAATGTCTGTATTTTTCTTGCTATAGTAGGCACATTTTTCAAAAGAAGGTCAATGCTTCTTCCACAGTCATATCAAAGCACGTCATATATGGATTTTTCCTTGTACTTTACTTCCAAAGTCTCTCTGTTGTATCTCTTTCCGCCACAGACTTCACATGGTACATACCACATCAGGTAGGAAATGCATCTCTATCTTTATAATACCGTCACCTGAACAGCTCTCACATCTTCCACCCTTTACATTGAAACTGAATCTGCCCTTCTTATAGCCTCTCATCTTTGCATCCTGAGTTGCCGCAAATAGATCTCTGATCATATCAAATACACCTGTATACGTAGCAGGATTTGATCTTGGAGTTCTTCCTATCGGTGACTGGTCTGTGACAATTACCTTATCAAGCTGCTCTGCACCTTCTATAGACTTATACTTGCCCGGAATAGTATGAGCACGGTTCAGCTTCTTAGCCAATGCCTTATATACTATTTCATTTACTAAAGAAGACTTACCTGAGCCTGAAACACCTGTAACACAGGTCATTACTCCTGTAGGTATATCTACATTTATATTCTTTAAATTGTTTTTGAGCCGCACCCTTGACTTTAAGCCATCCTGTAGGTGTTCTTCTGCTCTTTGGTACATCTATCTTTATCTCACCTGAAAGATATTTACCGGTAATGGAATTTGGATTTGCCATTATTTCCTTTGCAGTACCTGTAGCTACCACCTCACCGCCATGACTTCCGGCTCCCGGTCCTATGTCCACTATATAGTCGGCTTCCATCATAGTATCTTCATCATGCTCCACCACCAAAACGGAATTTCCTAAATCTCTTAGATGTTTTAAAGTAGCAAGAAGCTTTGTCATTATCCCTTTGATGAAGTCCGATACTCGGCTCATCCAAAATATAAGCCACACCTACAAGACCTGAACCCTATCTGAGTTGCCAGCCTTATTCTTTGGGCTTCACCACCGCTGAGTGTACCTGTAGCTCTGGTAAGGCTTAGATAGTCAAGTCCTACATCTATGAGGAAAGTAACTCTGGCTCTGATTTCCTTTAAAATCAACGCACCTATAGCTTCCTGCATCTTTGTAAGTTCCAAAGAATCTATAAAATTTCTAAAATCGGTAATAGACGCATCTGTAGCATCATAGATATTCTTTCCGCCAAGAGTCACTGCAGAGCCTCTTTTAAGTCTTCTTCCGCCACATGACTTACATGGTGCAATTCTCATATACTGCTCATACTCTTCCTTGGCAGACTGTGAAAATGTCTCTATAACGCTTTTTCCATATTTTTATAAGACCTTCAAATATAACAGGATATACTCCGCTTCCTCTCCTGGCCGGTATATGCAACATCCACCTGCTGCAGTGGTACCATAGATCAATATATCATGTATTTCCTTCGGATAATCCTCAAAAAGGTGTATCCAGACTGAAGTTAAATTTCTCCGCCAAGGCTCTAAGCATAGCATTACTGAAGCTTTTTATCATTGCTGCTTTGCCAGCCAAGAACTATTATAGCTCCCTGATTTATAGAAAGTGATTTGTCGGGAATCATCAGATCTTCATCAAATTCCATTGTGTATCCAAGTCCTGCACAGTCAGGGCAGGCTCCAAATGGATTGTTAAATGAAAAATGTTCTCGGCTCCCACCTCATCAATTGAAATACCGCAGTCAGGACAGGCAAAGTTTTTGTAAAACTTCATAGGCTCACCGTCTATCACATCAATTGTTGCATAGCCGCCACCAAGATTTAGAGCGGCTTCCAATGAATCTGTAAGTCTTTTTTTCTATATTTTCCTTTACTGAAAGTCTATCTATTACAATATCAATGCTGTGCTTGATATTCTTTTCCAGTGTAATCTCCTCGCTGAGTTCATACATGTTTCCGTCTATCATAGCACGTACATAGCCTGATTTTTGCACTTTCAAGTACCTTCTCATGTCTTCCTTTTTACCCTTTACCACAGGTGCAAGTATCATAAACTTAGTCTTTTTCAGGAAGTGTAAGCACCCTGTCGACCATCTGATCAATGCTCTGTCTATGTATCTCCTTACCGCAACAAGGACAATGAGGAATGCCTATTCTTGCATATAAAAGTCTGAGGTAATCATAAATCTCCGTAACGGTACCCACTGTAGACCCTCAGGGTTTCTGTTCGTAGATTTTTGGTTCTATTGAAAATCGCAGGGGACAGCCCTCTATACTTTCCACATCAGGCTTTTTCCATCTGTCCCAGAAACATTCTAGCATATGAAGACATTGACTCCATATATCTTCTTTTGTCCCTCGGCATATATGGTATCGAACGCTAAAGAGGACTTTCCGGAACCGAAAGCCCTGTTAAAACAACCAATTCTCCTCTTGGTATGTCCACTGATATATTTTTAAATTGTGCTCGTTGGCACCTCTTATTTTTTATATACTTTGTATCCATTATTATCTCCATTATAATGTTCGAACAGTTCGAACATACTTTCGTAACAGTATATAATTTATTTTAATTTACGTCCAATAATGGATATTATCTTTTTGCACAGTCCTCCACGCTGCCGTTATTCTCAACGGTATAGTCTGCATACTTTTGATATTTTGAAATCCTCATATCATACATCTGCTTAAGTTCTTCCTTTGACTTATCTCTTGCAAGCGGTCTGTTCATATCCGAGAGCAGGTCTTCATATATCCTGTCAAAAATTCCTTACAAGACATATGATAGTTCCTCCTTTTTTTAAAACCTCACCGTTTCTGTCAAAGGTAAGCATTCCTCCGCCTGTGGAAATAACTCCGGACGTCATTTTGGAAACCTTTTTAGCTATATCATGCTCCAAATCTCTAAAATAATTCTCACCATGTTTTTCAAATATGGTAGGTATATCCATTTCATAGGTCTCTATCAAGATCTCATCGGTATCTATATAATTGGTAGAAATCTCATTAGCCAACGCTCTTCCTACAGTTGTCTTTCCGCTTGCCATAAAAACCGCAAAGTATAATTATTTAACATATATCAGTGTCCGTTTCTATAAACAGCCACAAATGTTTTTACTACACTTGTGGCTTCCAACTCATAAACTAAATATACTTTTTTCTACAATCTTTTTCATCTCTTCAATATGTTCTTCCATATCCGAAACAAGCTTTATTTGAGTTCTTGCACGGTCAAGATTATGATTTTCTCTTGCTATCTTAAAAATACTTATCACCTGCAATATAATCTCCCAAAAATCTTATACCGCATTCATAAGTCATTACTATGGCTCCCATATGCAAAAGTTCAATCTCTTTTATTTAAACTCTTACCGCAAGCTTCCAAAAATCCCTCTATAAAGCTTCAAACAGTTCAATATCAAGACCTACCTTTTGACAGATCCGGCTCATCCTCAAGTCCTTTATTTGCACCGAAACGAATGGAATCACCAAAGTCAAAAGCCGCAACTCCGGGCATTATAGTGTCAAGGTCTATACACATAAAAGCCTTCTTTGTATCTTTATCCAAATAAAAATATTGTTAAGCTTGGTATCATTATGTGTAACCTTCAACGAGATCTCATTATTTGCAAGTGCTCTGTTAAAGATATGGGTATATTCCTCTCTGTTTAAGAAAAAGTCTATCTCCTCTTTGACATCCTTTTACTCTGCCCAAAGGATCTTCATTTATCTGTGCTTTAAATGTAGCAAATCTGTCCTCAGTATTGTGGAAGTTTTTGATAACTTCACTAAGTTTTTATTTACCGGAAAGTCTGCCAAAAGATTTTTGAAAAATTTCCAAAAGCAAAGCCTGACTCGTAAAACTCTTTAGCATTTGTAACCTGTTCATAGCATATAGTATCCGCTATGAAATTATAAAGCTCGCCAAATATCCCCATTACTGTCTTCATAAAAGCTTTGTCCGTCTTTGGTCTTTATAAGATTTAGAGTCTCACGGTCCGGATCTCCGACGTTTTCAATCTTATCTCTCAAAAAATGATGTTACCAAGGCAATATTTTCCATAAGCTTCTTCGGCTCTTTAAATATTGATTTATTTATCTTTTTGTAAAAATAACTTACCTGATCCTCATAATCCAGAAGATAGGTATCATTTATATGACCGTTACCATACTCCAGCTCTTTTAATTCGGTAAAATTATCATATGCTGCAATACTTCTATTATACTTGATTTCATACTTTCCCTCTATTTCAAACCATTTGTTTCATTTGGCTCAAGTTTAAGTTCAAATGAACTTCCATCCCATATATATTTGTAACCTGAGATTCATAGGTATTGTTTTACTACACAGAATTTATTATTTTCCACATATGCATTTACCTCTACATTCAAGTTGGTGCTGAACCATCTGTGGATACCCTCTTCATCATGTGAAGCCCAAAGTATTGCTCTATAAAAGCAATCTGTTATTTTTCAAGACTATAAGGTAAACCGCTGATATAAACAGTTCTTGCCCTTACCGTTCTCCTTACATGCAAGCTGTACGGAGTCTCCCTCTAAAGCAAGAATTTCTGTACCATCAAGTGCATAAATGGAGTCCTTACCTTCGCCAAAGTATATTTCATCACAAACTTCCTCTGTAATAAAATGTGATTTTACTTCTTTATAATACTTTCCTCTTGCCAAGTAAATCCGTTTTCAAGTTCTACTCCAAGCTGAGTTGCAAGCTGCAGTGTTCTTCCCTGATAAGCATATCACTTGGTTACCTACACCTATAAAGCCTCCGCCATTATATATGAAGTCCCTTACAGCTGTAAGTATTCTCTCATCACTCCAATACTGTCCACCGGTTTGTCCTGTGTTGGCATCACCGATATTCATCACTATATCAAATCTGTTTAAATATCCTTATCCTTTAAAATATCTTCAAAAGCTGATAAAGTCAATATCGAATGGAGAACCGCTAAGCGCCTCTATTACTCCTGCATATGAATAATTCTTCTTGTAGTATATAGCATGGTGTACCATATGATTCCCCCATGCCTTATATCTTCCCCAAACGCTGAGCACAGCAATCTTCTTTTATACAATGAGCCTTTACAACCTTGAGCCATTTGTATACAGTTCTCTAAACTCATCACATACCTGCTTTGTATAGTCAATAAACTCAGAAATCAGTGTAAGCTTTAAATATCCGCCATGCTTATTCTGTCTGCAGGGTTTTCTAGTATTGCTCTTCTGGCTGTAATCAATTTCTCTTTGCCTCTCCAGCGGATCTGCCACCCTTATAGAAGTATCCGGGAAGAAATAAAGGCAAGAGTCTGCCCTCTGTATATTTCCACCTTCTATATCACTGATAAGTCTGAGTGTCGACATTGCCTACACTTCCAACCACTGCATCCAAACCTATATTTTTGAACTCATCCATATACGGCTCCATGCCAATCCAGTGATCACCCAAAAACATCATAGCTTCCTTGCCGTACTCGTGAACTATATCCACCATCTCTTTGTGCAAGTTTTGCAACTTCTCTTCTTTGGGAAATCTATGAAAGCAAAATATTCGCCCATGGAACTCTGTAAGTATTGTTCCTATAACCCTGATCTATAATATATTCAGGTCTGAACTTAATACCGGTTTCCTTTTTCAAATTGATCTAAAATATGTGGACTTACAGAAGCTGTATATCCATACCAATCCACATACTTTTGTCTTGCAAGTTCATCAAATATCAATGTAAACTGAGTGAAAGAATGTGGTAAATCTTATTACATCAACCTTTGGATGCTCCTCCAAAAACTTTCTAAGTCTCTTCATAGAATAAACTTTTGTCTTTGGTTGACGCACATCAAATGTTATCTGCTTTTCAAAATTGTCCAGCCGTTTTGTACTGCATTGTACATATGTACAGGATCCCAAATTATAAGCCAAAGAAACTTCCCCATTATATTCATGATATTTCTTTGCATTTATAATTACTTCGCCGTCTTCATAACTCCAGTCCTACAGGCTCTCCGATTGTCCTGTCCGCGACTTCCACCATCTTTTTATATCATCATAATCATTGACCTTTAAAAGATCCGGATGTAAGCCTTCCATCAATCACGATTCTGAGGTGTCCTCCAGTTGCCATATGAAAAGTCAGTCATTATGTACATCTGCTTCTTCATCAGGATTAGCCTTTGCACTCATTATCCTTTCTGGTGGTATAATAAGTGGCATAGATCTTCCGCATCCAGTTCCTCTATTTCCTTCGGCATATCTGTTTCCGTCACAATCTCTGATAGCGTCAACGCCCAGCTCCATTATTTCCTTTGTCTCTTCAATGATATCAACATCTGTAGGTATTGTTACCCTTCCTTTTAACATTTGACCCCTAAATGTCTATATTTATAATAAGTCAAAAAGTCTTGTACTCTCCAACGTTTTCTCTTCTACTTCACATAAGACTACCACAGCTATACTATAAAATATAATATTTTTATTACAAAAGTTCAACTAAAATCTTGAATTCAAATAACACTATTCAATACTCCCCCTCTTATAAGGTGAGCTTTAAACCTCAAGTTCAAATTATTTTATCTCTTTAACTTCGAAGTTCTCATGTGTTGTCCAAACTGTTTAAGAAATCCACAAACATACTGCCGAGCTATCGGAACCAGTAAGAATGCCTTTACTGGCGGGAATGTTTCTCTGTAACAGCCTGCATATTTGCCATGGCTATCTGGTGTTGCACCCATGCGAAACCACATGTCACGGCTGCAAAACAGCCTACACGCATCATAATCACTTCATACATTTGAATGTATAATAAATCTTGCAAATATATATATAAGAACTTCACTTGACCTGCCAATAGTATGTAAACGAGAGGAAGGGCAAGCGCAATAACTGCTACCAAAGCTTTAATGTAATCATGGCTACACCAAGGAAAGAGAAAGACAAATACTTTCGAGATCATTTGTTTCACCCATATGTATTCTGAAGCTGTCCGTCACTATTCACTGATAACTTTCTCGGCTAGCCCGCAACTATCCCTTGAACCTATAAACCGGAAGGTCATACCGTCTTTGAAAGTACAAAAGATACAATAGTTCCTATACCCATTGCCAATGTATTTACTGCAGGTGCATACTGAAACCTTCTATTAACTTTATCTCCTCTTCAACAAGCATCTGTCATCTCCATACTGCGATATCCATAAGGCTCTTCTTTTTTATAAGACTGTTTGCCAACGGACCTCCCATCAGTGAACCTACCCACCAGGTCGAAAGTAGCCGCTGCCGTAGCCAAAGTGGTTGCACCGTCAGCATTCATCCTCAAACGGACCGAAGGCTCGGCAGTACCATGCCCTCCAATCATCGATGTGAACCTGTACACATACCTATCTCGTAGTTTATACCAAGAAGTTTTTGAAAGTCCACTGCTACAAAGTTTTGGGATATTATAAGTAACAATACCAATATAAGGAAGATAAATGTGCCCTTACCGCCACTCTTTAACACCTTCATATTTTCAGAATCCTACAAGTAAGTATAACCATGCATACATTTCAAGTTTCATCAAAATTTATCTCAAGAATGCCAAGCGCATACAATGCACAGAGAATATTATAGCAAGATCATTCCTCCTACAGGGCGGAATAAAATGTTGTTAAAATTTTATTCTTTCCTTTAAAAAGTACTCCCTATAAAGTGCAAGTACCGCAACCTGACGGTCTGGTACATATCCAGATTCAAAGTTTTTCTTGGAACATTATCAGCCTTAACCTCAGCCTTCAATCCGGTTATTCCGTTTGCACTGTACCATTCACTTGCCGCTTTATGGAAAAGGTACCACAATACTGTTTAAAGTTGCTTCATCAAAAAAATTTACAGTACCTGATATCTTGTGAAGCTATCTTGATGTGCTTTTATGAATTTAATACAGTTCAATATTTCTTGAACTCATATTGTTGTTTGCAACAAGCATCGTACTCCAACCTGGTAATATCCTTATTTATGCCATATACATGCCTTTTTAATTGTGGTAACGCTATATCCCGTTATAAGCTGTCCTGTAGAAATCTTATTGCCCTGTCATCCAATGAGAAAAGAATATCAGCTGGGTACATTTAAATCGGCCGTCCGAAATTGCCTTTATGGGTGCCGACGCCGTTACAAAGAATCATCTATCTCCCCGTTTTTTTAAGGCATTTGCCATCTTCAAATGACAGATATCTCACATCAATATCATCTACAGTCATACCATAGCTCTAAGGATATTCTTTGCATTTTCAAAACACCCAGGCCGA
>BNJV01002211.1_pt1 | contig 68983 bp, 103 predicted proteins | sample 8540591 | NCBI WGS metagenome assembly BNJV01 (sample SAMD00202457, study PRJDB9452) | human saliva metagenome | host: Homo sapiens
GCAGGCAGTGAGAGAGAGAGCATGTTGAATACTCTTTGATTTACCGCGATGTGTTAAAGAAGCAAGAGTCATCACCCATTATCAAGAAGAAGTTTAGAAATGAAGTTAATCATTTGTAATTAGATTGGTGGATGGAATTGGCTACTTGATGAGAAATTTGCTGGTTTTGAGGATAAGGAACCAGTATCTCGACTCATTGCAGGAAGATTTCTAGTTTACTACAAATAGAATGTAACAAAGAGAAGAGCTAGAAATTTTGAAAACCATTTACAGTAAGAAAGAAAAGTCAGAGAAGAAAACAACTGATCTTGTCCATGCCCCTTTTCAAAGGAAATCAAGCTCATTCTTGTGACCAGGTCGTCTAAACTGAAATCCTAATAGCCTAAGCTCGAAATTTCAGATAATTTAGTGCAACCTTGTGATTGATGGTGCTTCATTGCGCTAGTTTAATGGATTTGCCTATCCCAAGTCAAGAATTTGAAGAATTGTGCCTATTTCAAGGGATGTTAAATACAACACGCCATTGTTTTATTTTGTCTGACAATTTTCGCCAGTAGAAACTTTCTATTCCCTTTATTGACTAAGTCAATGCCTCAATCCTAAAAACTAACACTATTGGTATTTATCAGGGTTCTAACACTCATATCACCAAAGATCTTTATTAGACTGGATGACTCCTAAAGAAGGAACAAGCCCTTCAACTTGGATTATGGGATTACTAACCAGGGATAAAACCAGAATAATACTTATATTGAAAGAGTCAAACTGAGATTGAAATTATCAGAAGCCCCATGAAGAAGGCGATGACTTATATTATTTTATCTTGTCTATTCTTCGTAGCATGTTTTAGGTAAGATGCTCACTCAAATGACGGAAACAGCCTTTCAGAAGATCAAAAATTAAAATCAATTAAACTCAAAAGCAGTTCTTTTGGAAGGCAATTCCTTTAAAATTAGATGTTTAGACTCACGAAAACTGCAGAAAACCCAGGAAGGAAGCCTGTGGTTAACAAAGCACTGATGCTGATGACTGACGAAGTCAACCCCAAAACATCATTTTACAGGCCAGCACGAAAGCCGACGGTTTGGAAGAGAATAACAATATAGCTGAGACTGACTTGTAACTGAGTGCCCTCATGGGGATTGAGGGCCTTATAGCGGACAGCATATCTCACTGACACTATAGATTTAAAAAACACAAACCAGAACTTGTCTGAACTGATGTTTAAAGATTATTCTGAATTTATGTTTTTCAGATTTCAGACTGGTGATTTAAAACTTTGTTATATAACACCACATCATTGATAAAATGGGAGAAAACAAGGAAGAGGCAAAAGAAAACTAGTTTTTGATGACGTTATACTGATGTACTGACGATAAATAGTCTTGATGATTTATTGATTGGGAACTGTATAAAAGATAAGATTAGAGAAGACAAAGGAGAAATAGAACTAGATTAGGGTACTAGCAACTAATCTACTATTCAGCTATCTTTCTAAAAAGAGGAAGAGAACAAGCAACAGAAACCTGACCAATAACAAACTCGAACAGAAAACTAACTAGCAGATTTGATCTCAATTGTTGTGAACGTGATGTCATTTTCATCTCAACAGAGGAGGTGTAACTGACTGAAAAATGATCCACACTTAATGGCCTTGTCTGAAAATGACCTAGCATTGTCTCCAACTCCTTCATAGGCCCTCATTCGAGTCGGTTAACTGTTTATACTGAGTTTCACAACGATTTTATGATTGTACAGATCCATTGGATTTGATATCTATATAAACAGGTGATGGACCAAGACCTCCAGATGGAAGTATATATATAACCACACATTGTGTCAGACTGATGGAAGGTTCACGCCCCATCTCGTAAACAATAATTAGCATTTCTCATATGACCAGAAGAATTGGGGTTATTCAGGCTGGATTCTGCTGCGTTAGCCAGCCATGGAAACATGCTATCGTTTCAAATTAATAACTGAATTTCGACTAGTTTGATCGGGACGCGTCCCACTGGTTCAAAACCTCAAGCATCTATCACTGCATCCAACACCACACAGGCTCAACTGCACGGGATTACAGGAAAGAAAGGATCATCTATTTTAATGAGGGCTACAGTCCCAGCCCGGCCCAGGCACCATTTATACTGACCAGCAGATGAGTAACATGATTTTGAATAGTTAACTTTTACCTATAACTATCTCAGTGAATTAATGTATTTAGTTCCTTTTGTTATTTGATTTTAATTTAAATGATTCCATTTCTTGGCTAAACAAATTACACAACCAAATAATAAATCATTTAGTTCTAAAAAACTGTTAAAAACAGAAAAATATGATATAGTAATAGCTTTAGAAATGAGATAGATGTTTTCTAGTAATAAACCTGAGTAAAAATGCCATGGACAGGGTTGAATGCCGATGTGCTGAAAGCCACATTATTGATAGGTTGCGTCACTTTACAGTTGAGTAGGACAAAGGTCCCACCTGTATAATTTGTTAGTGTGTGAAAGCTACACGTCATCTTGTGAAACGATCAATAAAGTACGATATTTGCTACCAGAGAGTTAGAAACATCGAACGGACATACCAACAGAAACAAACATAAACACGTCAGATTGCAAGCAGGTGCCAACCTGCTCTTTTCATCAGTATCCTTAGCGCCTTGCATGGCTAAGGTAAAACCAGTAAAAGGAGTATGTCTCATAATGTTAAATCAAAAACCAAGTCCTATCTATGAGGGATCGTTTACTGAGACTGAAACTCTTTGATGTACCAGGTCGCCAAACGTGGACGGGAACCCAGAGTTAGTCGAACTCTTTAGGGAAAAATGCGTTGGTATTGATGTCAATTCTATGAAACCTTGATAATCTAGACACCCCATTTCGATTATTAGAGATGCAGAGGAACTAGAGGCAGAAGCATTTTGGTGCTGCTCATGCCTTTAATGATTGTGGACAACTCATCCGTGCAAAACCATGATTCTTTTCTACCTGTAAAGCAGGTGATAAAAATCATCCTTCCACGAAAATGTCCATAAGTCAGCTATCAATGCTCGTTTTATGTGGAGCCATTCTCATCTATATCAGAGATGAGTGGATCCTAAAATCGGATATTGCCTTGGGGCTTGAAAAATGACCGTGGGCGCAAGCTATTAAGGACCATCCGGATGCCAAGGCTATCCTAATCAATAATCCAACCTACTATGGGATTTGTTCAGACCTTAAGGGATTAACAGAGATGGCTCATGCTGCAGGAATGAAAGTCTTAGTAGACGAGGCCCACGGTGCTCATCTGCACTTTACAGATAAACTTCCTCTATCTGCTATGGATGCAGGAGCAGATATGTCAGCCGTATCCATGCACAAGTCTGGTGGTAGCTGACTCAAAGTTCGCTCCTTTGTCTGGCAATCAGATGAATCCTGAATACGTACGTCAGATTGTTAACCTGACACAGTCAAACATCAGCATCTTACTTGTTAATGTTCCAGTCTCGATGTTTCGTAGAAACTTAGCCCTGCGAGGTAAAGAGTCATTTGAGAAGGTCATTGAGCTATCTGAGTACGCTCGTCGTGAAATCAATGCCATCGGTGGCTACTATGCCTACTCAAAAGAGTTAGTGGATGGAGTGTCTGTTTGTGATTTTGACGTTACTAAGTTGTCAGTTTATACTCAGGGGATTGGTTTAACAGGTATTGAAGTTTATGATCTCATGTGGATGAATATGACATTCAAAATTGAGTTTGGTGATATTGGCAAGATCTTAGCCTACATTTCTGATTGGCGACCGTATCCAAGACATTGAACGCCTGTTTAGCTGCTCTAGCTGACATCAAGAGACCATATTCACAGATGGAAGGACTTGATAGCTGGAGAATATATCCAACCTGGAGTTAGTGCTTTCTCCTCAGAAGCCCTTTTACTCAGAGAGAAGAAGCTTAATCCTTGACGAGTCCGACTGACAAGTCTGTGGAATTTGTCATGTGTCTCCTCCTGATTCCAATCATCGCCAGGTGAAACGCATTACAAGAGAAATGTGGATTATATCCAGTTTGCCAAAAGAACGTGGTTGTTCCTCCAAGGACGGAAGATCCAGAGGTCAATCACATTAATGTCATTAGAGAAAGGAGAACTAGATGGACTTATAGTTTCTCTGAAGTTCATACCCCAGATGTGAAATTATCCGAGAACTGTCAAGCAACTCTGCCGGTGGAAAAAGTGAATGGCGGGATATTGAAGTATTAGACACACCAGCTTTTGGTAAAAATCTTGATTTTAAATGCAGTCTGTCTCATTCTCAGATGCAGATGACTTTGTTCAACGAATGACGAAGTTCACGTCTTATGGCTGTCCATCCCATCCAAAGAAAGTCTTGTTATTGGGGGTGGACGGTGGCGTTGCCCAAGCATTAACCTCTATCCAGAATTGAAATAAATCGATATTGTAGAACCAGATGAGATGCTGGTTGAGGTTTTGGCTGAGAATATTTCAGATTTTGTTGCGGGTCTTGATGGACCTCGCGTCACCATTTACTACCAAATGACTGAGATTTTTGAGAAAACCGTGGAAGATGATTACGATATTATCATTAACGATGCGACAGATCCATTTGGCCATACGGAAGGCTCTTTACCAAGGAATTCTACGGCATTATTATAGGGCTCCTCAAAGAGGACGAAATCATGATCTATCAGCATGGTAGTCCATTCTTTGACGAGGATGAGTCAGCATGTCGTGGCATGCACCGCAAGGTCAACCAAGCCTTCCAATCAGCCGAGTCTATCAGCCCATGTCCCAACCAGTCCTGCTGGCTTATTGCTGTTTGGATTTGCATCGAAAAATACCACCCCTGTCAAAGATTGGACAAGGAAGGCTGGAAAAACGCCAGTTTTCACAGAATACTGTACTGCAAATCTACACAAGTCGGTGCTTTTATGTTGCCCAAGTAGTGTAGACATTTTTAGAAGAAGAGAAGGAAAAATGAGTCGTTTATTAGTGATTACGGGAGCGTTGCTCGTTCGCTATTTCAAAGATTTGCCAAGATAGCGAAACTTTTAAAGAAATTATGATTGCTAGTCACAAAGTCAAAATGCGATGACTTGAAGGCTAAATTAGAAGGTAAAACAAGTACAAAAGATTGAGACAGCTGCTCTGTGCAGACAAGGTAGAAGAAGTGATTGCTCTTGATTGAAAGCTACAAACCAGTGTTGTTTTGAAATGTACTTTAGCTTTGTATCAAGACTTGACCCATCATGGATGCTTGTTTTGGCAACAGGTATTCACTCATATCGATACTGCCAAACTATGAGGCTGAGGACACAGAAGACCCCTGAATGGCGTGTTATTTATGAGAAACGTTGTAAGGAACTTGGTTTGCAGCCTACTTTGACTACTCATGGCAATGTCTTACCAAGAGAAATAAAGAAGCAGGTCTGACTGCCTTGCTTTGGATCTGGTTTTGATCCAGGGGTAACCAGCGTCTTTTCAGCATACGCCTCAAACACTTCTTTGATGAAACCACTATATCGACATTTTGGACTGAATGGTGTGGTGACCACGGTTATCCATTTGCGACTAAAGTTCAACCCAGAAATCAATCTACGAGGTTTCTGCACCGTCCATACTGGGAAGACGGAAAATGTGGCAGAAGTCGAAGTTATGTCTATCAAACGTGACTATGATTTCCTCGTTGGTCAAAAGACATTATCTCCTCCACCATGAAGAAATCGAATCATTGGGCCAAATAAAAACATCCTAGGTGTCAAACGCATTCGCTTCTTTATGACTTTTGGCTAATCATTCAACGCATATGAAATGCTTGGAAAACGTTGGGCTCCCTTCGCACAGCAGATGCTATTACTTTTAACGGACAAGAAATTGTTCCGATTCAGTTCCTGAAAGCCTTGCTCCCAGATCCCGCTAGCCTTTGGCCCACCGTTGGTAAAACTACTGGATGTATCTTTACAGAGTGCCAGACGCGTTGGAAAAGACCATCTACATTCATAATGTTTGCTGACCAATCAAGAATGCCATGCAGAAGTTGGTTCACTGCTTCATTTTTACACAACAGGTGTTCCATCAGGATTGGGACAAAATTAGTGATGGATGGCATGGAAACAGCCTGAGTTTATAACCTGAAGAGTTGGATCCAGACCCATTCATGGACAGCTTTGAATAAATACGGTCTGCTATGGGTTGGTTGAAAATCCACAAATGGTGGACTAATGAAATTAGAACAAGTACCAACGCCTTCTATATCATTGACTTTAGGAAAAATTAGAAAAGAATTGCCGCATTCTACAAGAGGTTCAAGAAACCGGCTGTAAGGTTCTCTCTAGCTCAAAAGGCTTATCTCTCTATAAAACCTATCCTTTGATTAGCCATATCTATCAGGCATGACAGCTAGTGGACTCATGAAGGAAGTTAGCTAGAGAAGAGCTGAAAGCTCGATGTATTTGCACCTGCTTTCAAGGAATCGACATGGAAGAGCTACTGCAAATATCGGATCATATCTGATTTTTAACTCAGAGAGACAACTGAAAGTATCAACGTTGTCGAGGTGGTATCAGTGTGTGTCTCTGCATCAATCCCCAATGTTCAACGGCAGGGTATTCGCTTCTCTATGATCCTTGTGCTCCCTGGCTCGTTTTGGAGTGATCTGACAAGATACAAGGATTTGTTGGATTTGGTTGACGGAATTCATTTTCAGACCCTCGTAACAGGCAGATGATTTTACAAACGACTTTGAAAAGCAGTAGAAGATCAGTTTGGAGCCTATTTTGCACCGGTCAAATGGCTCAATATGGGTGGCGACACCACACTGCCAAGAGAGAGGAGCTACGATGTTGATTTTGTTGATTTCTGAGATTAAACGAATTGAGAAACTTATAACCTTGATGTCTATATCGAACCAGAGAAGCGCATGGCACTGAATGCTGGTTATAGCGACTGAAGTCTTTAGATATCGTGAGAAAATGGAATCTGAGACCCTTAGTGTTAGATGCTTTCAGCAAGCTGCCATATGCCAGATGTCTCTTGAGATGCCCTAGTCGTCCCATTGGAGAGATGGTTTTAAGCGCAAAGAAAACTCATACTTATAGAGGTCTCTTCCAATACTCTGTTTAACAGGTGATATCATTGGAGACTATAGTTTTCGGAAAAATCCCACTATGACGGACAAGACTTTCACTTTGAGGACATGGCAATCGTACTCCTTTGTCAAAATAGTACCTTTTAACGGGTTTGACCTCCAAGTTTGTATCTCACGATAAAGAGGGCGCGCAGTTCGTAAAGCATTTCGCTATCAAGACTTTAAGAGAGATTGGATCATGATGTAATTCGCCCCAAAGAACATTAGGTCATCGTATGCCTGCAAGAGTATGAACCCCACCCACGACTCTCATGATATGGCCCGGCCTCGACCAGGTTCTTGGCCTTTTCAAGTGAAAGAAGCTCGCGCAGCTTTTAGTTTCAGATTATCAAAACTATTGCTCAAGGAGAAACAGTCTACCTTTTGGTGGAGCCGGACTCATCTCATCTCCGAAGCACAATCCTATCTTGGAGACAAGTCGTTTATCTAGATATTCAGACAAATGATGCCTGGGTTCAGATACTGGTCCAACAATTTCCTCAATGATCAAAGGGAAAAAGTTGGCGGTGATTGGTCTTTCAATGCCTGGGTGGTGCTGTTAGGTCTCTTACCAAGACTATGAAGCAGATGACCAAGTAGCCAGTCGCTCTGCAGAAGTCTTAGAGATGCCTGTTTTACGATGCCAAACCATCTTGTACTGAAGGCGGAGCTATACACAGGACGGTCAAGGAACCATTCTTGTGACTGAAAGTTGTTTTGCTTTAGTCCGCCGCAACTCACTTGACTAAAAGAGCAAATTGAAGATACTTTTCATTAGAGAGCCTTGGAAGCCAGAAAATTATCTGGTTGTCTTTATGGCATTTATCAAGATGAGACAAATGAACACGTCGATAATGCTGCAGCCTTTTGTTGGTCCTGCAGAGCTGTGTTAGCTTTGGACGGACGACCAAGACGATCCTCAGTATGCCATGTCTGCAGCTGATTTAGCTCTGTTAGAAAAGGAAACCGATGCAAAAGGCCGGAGTTTTCACTATTCATAAACTTCCAATCCCAGCTATTCATCAAGTAGTTACAGAGGAGGATTTACCGGGCCATACTTATGAAGAAGGCGAAGAGGAGCGTTGCAGGTGAACGTTTAGCAGCTTCCTATGTAAATTTTTACATTGCTAATAAGTCTGTATTAGTACCGCAATTTCAGGACGCTAACGATCAAGTGGCCTTGGATATTCTGCGCCAGTGTTTTCCAGACCGTGAAGTTGTCGGAATTCCTGCAAGAGATATTCTTTTAGGTGGTGGAAATATCCACTGTATCACCCAACAAATTCCAGAATAGGAGAAAAAGATGAGAAATGTAACGGTTGCAGCTATTCAGATGCAATGCGCTATAGGATGGAAACTAATATCCAAACAGCTGAACGTTTAGTTCGTGCAGCTGCTAGCAAGGAGCCCAAATTATTCTCTTGCCTGAATTATTTGAACGTCCCTATTTCTGTCAGGAACGTCAGTATGACTACTACCAGTATGCCCAGTCTGTGTCTGAAAATACAGCTATTCAGCATTTTAAAGTAATTGCAAAGGAGCTAAAGGTCGTTTTACCGATTAGTTTCTATGAAAAAGATGGGAATGTCTTATACATTCTATTGCTGTCATTGATGCGGATGGAGAAGTGCTTGGCGTTTATCGGAAGACTCACATTCCTGACGACCATTATTACCAAGAGAAATTCTATTTCACACCTGGAAACACTGGTTTCAAGGTCTGGGATACTCGCTATGCCAAGATTGGAATTGGCATTTGTTGGGATCAGTGGTTTCCTGAAACAGCCCGTTGCCTTGCCCTAAAATGGCGCAGAATTGCTCTTTTACCCAACAGCCATTGGTTCGGAGCCGATTTTGGATACTGATAGTTGTGGTCATTGGCAACGTACCATGCAAGGACACTCAGCAGCAAATATTGTGCCAGTTATCGCAGCCAATCGTTATGGTTTAGAAGAAGTCACTCCTTGCGAGGAAAATGGAGGACAAAGTTCCAGTCTTAACTTCTACGGTTCATCCTTTATGACCGATGAAACAGGAGCTATTTTTAAGTCAAGCCGAACGACAAGATGAGGCAATTCTCTTAACCACTTATGACCTTGACAAGGGAGCAAGCGAGCGCCTAAATTGGGGAGCTTGTTTAGAGACAGAAGACCGGACATGTATAAAGATATTGTGAAATAATTGGTTGTATTTTTAGGTTTAGCCATTAACGTTTTAGGGTAGATAGGAGACCTTTAATGAATCAAGCATGGGATTTATTATTTGAGGGAAAGATTGACGAAGCGAAGCAATTAGTTCAAGCAGAGTTTTGCCTAGCAACTTGTAAAGATTACAGTCTTTTTAAACTTGATGGGCTATATCTATTTGTACGAAAAGTATGAAGACTGTTTAGAGGTTTACAAACGTTATCTTCACTTGGCTATTACAGAAAAAGGATCGTGAGAATGAACATATCGCCTATCATCAATTAGCCATGGTCTATCGTGAAATGAATGACTCATCAAACGGTCTCTAGCTATATAGAAAAAGAGCGAGAAGTGATTGAAGATTCTTTTTCAGAGGATGCACTAAAATCTTCTGTCAATAATTATGAGCAAGGTTATTTACGATTTAAGATTGGGGAAATCGAAAAATCGATCATGTATATGAGCAGTCCTCAAAGCAAGCTTTACAAACAGATGATCTTATTGCTCGAGCCTGCGCTTATAGAGGATTGGGAGAGATTTATCGAAAACTTGATTCGAGTAAATCCTCATGATTATTTTAGTCACGCTATTAAACCTTCGACAAGGCGGGAGATGAGATTGGAGCGGAAGAAGTCTGAGCTTTAATAGATAATAAAAAGTCTGAGACCAAATAGTTCTCAGATACGCAAAAAGCTAGAGGTTCCCAATTGTGGAACTCTAGCTTTTTCTGTAGATAATATAGTGATTTTTGATAATGTCCTAGGATTCTGATAAAATTAACATAGTGTTAGCAAGAATAAAAGAGACTGAAAAATTTCAATCATTTTTCCTTGAAGAATTAAGTCGTGACTGAGGTTAATTATGGGAAAAATGAACTTGTAGATGTGGTCAAGCAATGAACGACTACAAAGACCCTGATCCAAATGCTTATTCGGTTTATTCGGATGAGTTGTTTTAAGAAATTTCACATGCAGGAGTATTTTTTGGCTGATATTCTGTCATTGTAATTACGGTAATTATTTGTTATAATACTTCAAAGGAGGAAATCAGATGGTAGTAAAAACAAGAAAACAAGGAAATTCAATCACCATTACCATTCCAAGTGAATTCAATATTCCAAGTGGTGTAAAATACGAAGCAAAATTGTTACCAAGTGGTGAAATTATCTTTACTCCCGAAGAGTCTGGACATCAGATTTCTTATGTATCTGATGATGCCTTTGACTTAAATTTGGACAATATTTTTGACGAATATGATGATGTTTTCAAAGCTTTGGTGGAAAAATGACAGTCTATCTGACAGAAAGGCAAATTGAAAAAATCAATGCTTTAGCAATTGAACGGTATTCACCTAATGAAAAAATTCAAACAGTTAGTCCTTCTGCCTTAAATATGATTGTCAATTTACCAGAACAATTTGTCTTCGGTAAACCTCTTTATCCAACAATTTTTGATAAGGCAACGATACTATTTGTCCAATTAATCAAGAAGTATGTTTTTGCCAACGCTAATAAACGAACTGCTTTCTTCGTTTTGGTGAAATTTCTACAGTTAAATGGTTATCGTTTTTCTGTAACAGTTGAAGAAGCGGTCAATATGTGTGTAACTATCGCAGTTGAATCCTTAACAGATGAAAGGTTATCTAGCTATACCAAATGGGTCTCTGAACATTCATTTAGAGCTAATGGCCAAATTTAAGCTTGGATAGTTTAAATCCTAAAAGTAAAAATAGATAAACAGACTGTATTAGAATTCTGTAATGCAGAAAACTAATCTTTTTAATACGTCAAACATTCAATCTTACTAAACAATAAAAAGTAGCCCACTCAGGCTACTTTTTAAAATTTACAAACATAAGGGATTTTCGGGTTTATCGACTTTTACAAAAGGATTGAACTTCAAGGGTTGGGAGGACTTGGTTGAGTTCCTTGTGATAGTGATTACTAATCTTGCCTCTGACTCTTACCCAGGTGTTATTGTCATACTGATTGGTATTTCCTGTGGTCAAGAGGCCAAAAACTCCTGAATCAGCGATACAGTGCATAATACCAAAACGAAAAACAAATTGACTATTGGTATGATTTGGATCGTTGTAGACAAAGCCAGTAAACTCTATTTCCTTACCTTCAAATTCGTTTTGGAAAAATCGTAGATAGCTTCCATGACCTCTCAGGTAATTTTCATCATTGATAACTATACTAGATTGAGCTAAGTATTTATCAGCACTCTTCCGAATAATATTTTCATGAGCTGTTTGTGAATAAAAGCGACTGGTATCCGGCTTAAGATACTGACTGCTAGTACCTTCACTTGCTTGGATTGCCTTGTCAGTTCCTTCCGACAAAGGGAAATAATATCCTTTTGCCGATACTGTTTGTAGAATCCAGAGTGACTATTGGGAAGGTAAATCCAACTAGCAAGGCAAACTTAAGAGGACAAAACTAGCAAGCTTGGCTGAAAAACTATGTAAGTGACTATGTTCTTTTCAAATGCTTGAAGGAAATATAGGCTTGAACGATGGCTAGTAACAATGACAAAATCATGCTGATATAAGCCAGATATGAGTAGTGGAGGTTTATATACTGATTGAGCTTACCTGATAGATGCAGATAAAGGGTTAAGATAAAATAGCCAAATAAGATAAAAAATCGAATCATAGCATCACCCCGACTAGATAAGAATAGACAAGAACAACAAGAGTTACAATTGTCATGAATTGCCAAATAAATCGCGTTTTGATATAATTCTTCATCATGAGGAGGTTCTTGACATCAAGCATGGGACCTATAACCAGAAAGGCTAAAAACAGGAGCGAGACCAAAACTTGATAGAAGAGAAGATCCGATAAAGGCATCCGCTTCACTACAGAGAGATAATAGGAAGGATAAGACCATCAAAAGAACAATCGCAGAGCAGTGGTGTTGCGCTGATAGATGTCAGAACCCGAGTTGGAACATAGACTTGGACTATACTTGCAAAAAGACAGCCAAAGACCAAGTAACGCCCCATATCAAAGAATTCATCAATAGCTTGGATAAAGACCTGAAGGATTTTTTGACTTTTAGTCAAGGGAGAGAAGTCATGCTCATGGCAAGCCAATCTATTTTCCTTTTTGAATAGGTTCCTCCCAGACAAAAACCAAGAAAGATACCCAATATAGTAGCAACAGAATGGCGCCCAAAGCTCTTAGGAGAACCATTTGAATAGAATTACCAAAAGCTGAGTAAGTCGCAAAAGTACGATAGGATTAATGATAGGAGCTGTTACTAGAAAAAGGGAACAGCTGTATAGCTTGGAACCTTCTTCTCCAAGAAACGGTTGATGATCGGAACAATTCCGCACTCACAAGATGGGAAGAGAAACCCTATAAATGTACCAAAAAGATTCTCCCCTAAGCGATTTTTAGGGAGAAATCTATAAACTTTCTCAGGAGTCATGCAGACTTCGATAGCACCAGAAATAATGCTACCGATTAAGACAAAGGGTAAAGCTTCAATGATAATTGAAAGAAAAATGGCGCCAGCTTGTAGCACACTAGAAGGTAAACTTTGAAAGAGTGTCATCTATCTTTCTACCTTATCTTTTTCTTTGTCGTCTGGAAATGTTACTGCTTCAAAATCAGGTAGTTTAGCGAATTCTTCGGAACATCTTATCTAAGTCACAGTTTTTGTAAATTTAACAGCCATAAGGCATACCTCGATTCTTTTTAGTTAACACTATTATACTATTATTTCTAAGAAATAGTTGGATTTTAAAAATAAACATGGCTTTTTATCTTTATTAACTTGAATGAAAGCAACAAATTAATGAAAACAAGCTTTCTTCCTTATGGTATAATAGTTTCATGGATAAAAATATGAAAAATTTCCCAAGATTTGAGTGTAACTTTAAAAGCAGATTGATACGGTTTTTGTCTTTGACAGCAGAGGGTGCGACCATTCCCTTTATTGCACGTTACCGGAAAGACATGACTGAGAAGCTAGACGAGGTGGCTATTAAGGCAATTATTGACCTTGATAAAAGTCTAACCCACCTCAATGACCGTAAGGAAGCAGTTTTTAGCAAAAATCAAAGAGCAAGGCAAGCTAACAAAGGAATTGGAAGAAGCTATTTTAGCAGCTGAAAAACTCGCAGATGTAGAAGAACTCATCTTCCCTATAGGAGAAACGTCGCACTAGGCAACAACAATTGCGCGTGAAGCTAATTTCTTTTCCTCGCTCGCTTGATTTTGCCAAAATGTTCTAACTTAGAAGAAGAAGCAGAAAAATTTTGTCTGCGAAGGATTTTTCACTGGCAAAAGGAAGTTTTGCGGGGGCAGTGGACATTTGGTTGAGGCGCTTGAGGATCCACACTTCGTGCTAGCTGCTTATCGCGAAGTCTTGAAAATTTTAAAATCACTTCTCAACTGAAAGACGAAACTCTTGATGAAAAAGCAGGTTTTTCAGATTTATACGATTTCGTGAAAACAGTTGCAAACATGCAAGGTTACGTACACCTGCCCTTAATCGTGGTGAGAAGTTAGGAATTTTGAAAATTCGCTTGAATGTACGCAGACGCATCGCAAGCTTTTTGCAGCTGCTCATGGTTAGGAATGCCATATTGAGGAAGTTATTCAGCAATCTGTTAAGAAAGTATTACCAGCTATTGAGCGTCGTATTCGTACCGAACTAACAGTAGGCAGAAGAAGGAGCCATTCAACTCTTCTCAGAAAAACCTCGAAATCTTTCCTTGCTGCACTCTTAGAGGGTGGTGGTTTTGGATTTGACCCCGCCTTCGTACAGGTGTTGTTTGCGTCGTTGGCGTGACTGGGAAGATGCTAACAACGCAAGTCATTTATCCGTTAAACCAGCTTCAGCCTGTCGATTGAAGAAGCAGGAGCAGAGATTGGCAATGTGATCTGGCCACTACGGTGTGTCATGGCGAGCGGTTTTGTCGCTGAAGGACTGCTTAAGACGATTTTCCGGAGGTTAGCTGCGTTATTGTCAACGCAGAGTGGAGCATCTGTATATCAGCAGTGAATTGGCTCGTCAAGAGCTTTCCTGACTTAACCGTTGAAAAACGTTCTGCACCGCCGCGGTCGCTTGCAAGACCCACTTGCTGAGTTGGTTAAAATCGATCCAAATCCATCGGTGTCGGTCATACCAGCACGATGAGTCAAAAGAAACTGTCTGAAAGTCTGACTTTGTTGTGGATACAGTCGTAACCAAGTTGGTGTCAATGTACTACAGCTAGTCCAGCCTTGCTATCTCATGTCGCAGGCTTAACAAAACTATTTTAAAAATATTGTTATGATCGAAGAAGAAGGAAAATCACCTCACGCGCCCAAACCAAGAAGGTTCCACGTCGGGGCTAAGGCCTTTTGAACAGGCTGCAGGGTTCCTCCGTATCCCCTGAAAGCAGCAATATCTCGACAATACTGGTGTTCACCCAGAAAACTATGCTGCAGTCAAGGAACCTTTCAAACGTTTGGACATTAAAGACCTAAATGAAGAAGCGCGCAAAACTCAAATCTACTTTTCAGTTAATGAAATGGCTCAAGAGCTAGACCTGGTCAAGAAAACACTTAAAGATATTATCGCAGGACCTTCTCAAACCAGGTCGTGATTTCCGCGATTCTTTTGACGCCCAGTTCTCTCGCCAGGATGTCGGATATCAAAGACACAAAGTTGGGCAAAACTTGAAGGAGTTAGCGCAACGTCGTTGACTCCGGTGCCTTTGTTGATATCGGTATCCATGAGATGGTCTCATTCATATTTCTCACATGAGTAAGAAATCTATCAAACATCCAAGTCAGGCTGTGTCTGTCAATGGCGATTTTGGCAACCGTTTGGGTGAAGAAAATCGATGCTGACCGTGAAAGTAACCGTCGCCCTTGCTCCAGATGAATCTAACTGATTACGTCAAACAAGTTTCTTTAGAGGATTTTTGGGAAAAACCTTTTCAAACATCAAGCTCAGTGGAATACTCGTCTGCGGTCGACAGGTGGACGATTCTTTCCAAAATGACGGGCATTTGGATTTTAATCCAAAAGTCTATCAAGAACTTGGTATGAGGTGTCGGAAAATCGTCCGTCATGAGCTCTGCCATTAGGGTCACTTTTATTTTGAAGGTAAGGGCTATCAACATAAGGATTTAACCTTTAAGCAGCTTCTAAAAAGAGGTCAATGGTCTACGCTTTTGTTCCTCCCTTATCAAGTGTTACATCAAAAGCCGAGCTTAATCTATACTTGTCAAGCTTGTCATCAAACATATCAAAAGAAAGCGAAAAATTGATACAAAGCGCTATCGTTGTGGTGTCTGTCTGGTAAACCTCTGTTAAATCGGCCTAAGGACTGATGTAGACAGTTTCAGCTTAGTGCTATACTAATATTAAGAAAAACGAAAAGAGGAACAAATCATGAATACAAAATTTTATAAAATGAGAAGAAATCGTATGATATCAGGGTGTTCTAGCTGGTCTATCTGATAAGTGGAATCTTGATGTAACTTAATTGTTTTGCACTTTTTACAATCGCAAAACTTTTGACTCGAATTATTATTTACATTATCCTAGCTTTCTATTCTACCAACAAAAGAAGATATCGAAGCTGAAAATGTATGGGAACAGCCCACGAGACTAAAGAAGCTGAACCAATCAAAGATGACGAAGGTTGGTTTTTGGTAACTACCTTACCATTCATTTGAGTGGTCAAACCCTTGTAGTATCAAGGGTTTTTCTTTTGCTTGAATTTGTGGTAAACTAATAGTAGTTCATATCAAAAATAATCCAATCTCTACAAAAATGTAAGCATTTCAGACCCTTTGTAGCTATATGAGGAACCAACTCTAGAGTATGACTTATATCAGAAAAGATAAAGTAGCAATACTATGAAAAATATTTTTACAAGAAACATACAAGTAAAGCCGGAGTCCAAAGGATATCGAGCGAGTTCAGCTAGGTTGCGCTATTATGCAGGCTCAGTTTCAATAATGAATATTAAAAAGGAGATTATCATGACATTATTAGATGTAAGACACGTTCAAAAAGATTTATAAAAACACGATTCCAAGCAAACCAAGCAGAAGCCCTGAAAGATATTCGCTTTTACTGTAGAAAAAGGCGACTACGCGTATATCATGGGTGAGTCTGGGTTCTGGCAAATCGACCCCACTCAATATTCCCTGCTATGCTTTGACAAGCCAACGCGCGGCCAGGTCTTCCTAGAACGGAACAGATACAGCTACCATTAAAAATTCTGAAGCATCAAGCTTCCGTCGTGAAAAAGTTAGGCTTATGTCTTCCAAGACTTCAATTTATTAGATACGCTTTCTGTTAAAGACAATATCTTACTCCCCTTTGGTATTGTCTAGAAAGCTCATTACAGAAAATGATGAAAAATTGGTCGTGACGGCTCGAAAATCTTGGCATCAATCAATTGCAGGAGAAGTACCCTTATGAAATCTCTGGAGGGCAAAAACAACGGGTAGCAGTTGCACGCGCCATCATTACAGAACCTGAAATTCTCCTTGCGGATGAGCCAGCACGGGAGCTCTAGATTCTAAAGTCATCAGCCCTCCTTGATATCTTTGATCAGATCAATGAACAAGGACAAACCATTCTCATGGTAACCCACCAACAGCAGCAGCCAGCCGCAAAACGTGTCCTTTTCATTAAGGATGGCATTTTCTACAATCAAATTTATCGAGGTGAAAAGACGGATCGTCAGATGTTCCAAGAAATCTCTGACACCTTAACTGTTATGTCAAGTGAGGTGAACTAGTATGTTTCGATTAACCAATAAGTTGGCCATCTCCAACTTAATCAAAAACCGCAAACTCTATTATCCGTTTGCTCTGGCTGTCATTTTGGCCGTCACTATTTGCTATCTCTTTTATTCCCCCAACCTTTAACCCCAAAATGGGTGAATTGAAGGGTGGACCTTCAATACAAATTACCCCGCAATTAGGTCTTTGTTGTTAGACACTTGCATCTGCCATTATCGTACTTTATGCCAATAGCTTTGTCATGAAAAACAGTTCCAAAGAACTGGGTGTATATGGCATGTTGGGCTTAGAAAAGCGCCATTTGATTGATATTACCTTTAAGGAACTTCTGATTTTTGGTCTAGTAACAGTTACTGCGGGAATTGGGATTGGTGCCCTCTTGGATAATCTCATCTTTGCTATCTTACTCAAACTTGCAAAGATGAAGGTCCAACTAGTTGCAAGTTTCCAATGGTCAGTAGTACTTAAGGTTCTTCTGGTATTTGGTCTTATCTTTTTAGTCCTTGTCTTCCTAAATGCCCTCACGTATCATGCGTGATGCACTCCAACCTCTCGTGAAAAAGCAAAAGGTGAGAAGAAGGGACGTTTCCTAGTTCTTCAGACACCTTAGGACTTACATCTCTAGGAGGTGGCTACTATTCAGCACAGTGTGATAGATCCTTTGACAGCTCTCACTACATTTTTTATTGCAGTCTTGCTGGTCATTGTAGGAACCTATCTTTTATTTAATGCTGGTATTACAGTTTTCTTACAATTGCTCAAGAAAAACAAGCGTTATTACTACCAACCCAACAACCTCATTTCTGTATCTAACCTTATCTTTCGTATGAAGAAAAATGCGATTGGTTTAGCAACCATTGCCATCCTGTCCTCACTATGGTCTTGGTAACCATGTCTGCAGCTACCAGTATCTACAACGGATCTGAGGATATGAAAAACTCCTGTACCCCTCACGATTTTTCAGTTTATGCTAAAAATCTTGAAGTAGAAGATTTGGATAAGGTCTTAAGTCAGTTTGCTACCGAGAAGAATCTAACTGTTAGTCAATAAAGATGTAGTCCGTTATAGTAATTTTGGTATCGCCGATCAAAATGGAAATAGTCACCATTTTTAAAAAGGGCAAAACAATGAAACGTCTCAAGTCTGTCTCTTAGTTTTTGACCAAAAAGATTATGAAAGCATGACTGGACAAAAAGTTAAACCTTACTAATAATGAAGTTGGACTCTTTACTAAAAATGAAGGTCTCAGAGGTCAACAAGAACTAAGCCTCAATAACCAGACCTATACCATTAAGGAAGTCATAGAGAAAGATTTTATTACTGGTCATATTTCTAATCATTTTGTTCTTGTGGATATCCGACCACAACTACCTTATCGTACCAAATCTCCAAAGCTTTTTGGATCAGCACCAAAATTCTGATATCTATACTCAACTCTATGCTGGCATGAGCTTTACTGCTAGTGAGGATGAGAAATTAAACCTAGCTGGTAATTTTGCTGACTATGCTAATAATGAAAGTCATAAGTTTGGGTTTTATAGATAGTATGATTTATGGGACTACAAGCAAGGCAGAAGCGACTGTTCAAATGCATGCTCTTTTTGGTGGAGTTCTCTTTATCGGTATTTTCCTCTCTATCATCTTTATGCTAGGTACTGTACTGGTCATTTACTATAAACAAATCTCAGAAGGTTATGAAGACCGTGAACGCTTTGTTATCCTGCAAAAGTTGGCTTAGACCAAAAACAAATCAAGCAAACCATTAACAAGCAAGTCTCTGACCGTTTTCTTCTCCCCGTAATCTTCGCCTTCCTTCATCTAGCATTTGCATATCGTATGTTAGCTTGATCCTCAAGGTCATTGGTGTAGTAGATACAGCCATGATGAAGCTGCAAACTTCTTACCATGTAGTATCTTTGCTTTAGTCTATGTACTAATCTTTATAATTATCAAGAAGTTATCGTAGAATTGTTCAAATATAATATATATTTTGTCAAAGGAGTCTTAGTATTAACAACGAATATTTGGGAACGTTAAAGTTCACGATAAAAAAAGATTATGGATGGGCATATTCAAGTGCAAAAAAATCTTGGAGCGATATTCGATTAAATGCATATTGGGATTATTATAGATTTTAAAAATAATTTATGAAAACAAGAGACCCGATTATAAGATAGGGTCTTTTGTAATATGGTAAGTGCTTATGAAATTAAAATTATGTATCATTGGATTTTTCTTTTGTTTGATCGCTGCAATTGGTCTGGTCACTATCAGCGATACTGAAACCCCCGTACCTTTACCAATTGATGGTGCTTTTTTTCTATTCAAGGAAAAAAAGTAATCTTTCTAATAACGAAATATACGAAATGGTTCGTGACGTATCAAAAAGGGAAAAGGTTACCATTTACAAGCCAATCGTTCAGAGTTCGGGTCAGTTGAAGTATGTAAATTTTGATGATGTAAATAATGAACAATTAAAGTCCGCACCAATAATAGGGATGTATTACACCCTTGGGAAAATGGATATAGATAGTTTGAAACCACTTACGATGACGGGCTGCAAACAGTATATATGGCTTATCCTTGGTATATAGGAGGAATCTTACAATTTACTGGAACTTTAAGAATACTGTTAATGAGTTCGATTTACTTAACTTTATTAGTTGTGTTATTTGTTGTTAGAACGAAGCAGATTAAAGAAGGAGTGATACGACGTTCTTTGGGCTTGCCTGTATATGATCTAAGAAGAGAGTATGGCATTTCTCTTATTTTTGAACTGATTATGATGGCTTTATTGATGATTTCTTACAGTTCTTTTTTGGGAAATGGTTTCTTCACCTATAGTTCTAAGTTATTTTTTCTCTGCTTTTTAACGAATTTTTATACTATTTCAAATCATTGATCTCATTACTTTTGTTTTTATTTTTGGTTGACGATTCAGGTTGAAAAGCCTATTGAAATTATTAAAAACAAGGCAAAAAATAAACTTATTTTTGTCGTATGGCTTGCCATTATTTCGATTATCATCATTGTCTCAGGAATTTTTTTACAAGAAACAAAGAGTAGTCAATCCAGTATTAACATCCAGCTACAGAATTTAGTACCATGGGACACAGTAAAAAGACTGGAGAAGGATTGAGTTCCTTGGAATTGAAAGTAACTCTACTAAAAATGGAGAAGTTAATGATTCGGATGGTCAGTATCTACAGATAGCTGCTGCCTTAAAAAACTTAGATTATTTATATATAGACCGATCTAAGGCATATGTTCCAGATTTTCATGAAAAACATCTCATGTTTTAGAAGACTTTTTCTAAACAATTAGAAAATGACGGAATAACGAATCCAGAAATAAATAAAGAGTTGATTTATATCAATCAAACAGGTGCTAACCTACAAAATAAAGTGAATGGAACAAACTATCATCTTTTAGATAATAAGATAGCAACCATCTATATTCCTGAGAAATGGAAAGAAAATCAGAAATCTATTGAAAATACAGTTGTAGCAGAACAATTTATTGGAACAAACTATACAAAAAGAAGAGATTGCAGTACAAATAATTCCTGATGGGGAAAAAATTTTTTATTTCAATGAGGATGCTGATGATAATCATAAAATGAAAGAGTTTTTACCGATCGCAAGTGTAGCAGATAGTAAAGATAACATTGTTGTTGTGTTAGATACGGACAAAATGATTGAAAACAACAAGTTTTCTTTGGCTAGTAATATAACATATAAGTCTCTTTTTAGTCCTGAGGCGGTAAATAAAATAAATGAAATGGCTAGCCAGTTGAATTTTTCAATGAATCCAGTAGATGTTTACCAAATTGTGAAATTAAAGATCCAGTCCTTAGAGCACCAAATTCTACTTTCACAAATTTTGCAGAAGATAATTTACAGTATTGTCTTTATACTCATTTATCAATATGTCCAACTTTATATTGCCCTAAAACAGAATGAATATGTGAAAAAAATTATTTTGGGTCTGTCAAAAACATATATAGCAATTTCAAGTCTCAAGTATTTTATGATGACTATTACAATAGTTATCCTATTTACATTTCTTATGACAGGTCAAATAGAGTTGCTATATATTGGTCTCGCTTCTCTGCTCGTTTTGATGTTGTCAATAATCATGAGTTTTAGAAAATTATCTGAAAGCTATACTAAAATTTTAAAAGGAGATGAAACATGACAATTGACCTTTTGAACGTTTCAAAAAGTTTCGGCTCAAAAAAGATCTTTACAGACTTAAATTTAAAATTTGAATCTGGAAAAAGTTATGCATTGATTGGAGGTTCTGGCTCTGGTAAAAGCACCCTTCTTAACATTATAGGAAGATTAGAAAAAATTGACAGTGGGAATGTTTTAGTTGATAAACAAGATATTTGGAAGATAAAAGAAAGAACTTTTTTTAAAAATACTGTTGGATATGTATTTCAGAATTATTCTTTAATAGATAACAAAACAGTATATGATAATTTGAAACTTATCACTAAAGACAAAAAAAACAATAACTGATGTACTTGAAAAAAAGTAGGACTGTCAAATGACTATTTACATCAAAAAAAATATGAATTGTCTGGAGGGCAGGCTCAACGTGTAGCTATTGCCAGAATGTTAATGAAACCACGAAAAATTATCTTAGCAGATGAGCCTACAGGAGCTTTAGATGGTGAGATTGGAAAAGAAATTATTCGTTTATTATTGAATGAAAGAGATGAAGACAAATATGTAATTATAGCGACACATGATCCAGCTGTCTATAACGAAGTTGATGTGATAATTGACATGAAAGATATAGGGTATAAGGTATGAAAAAGATAATTTATATTGCTTTGATCTTTGTAGCTGGGCTACTTGCTATTTTCTTCTTTGGAAAACAAATGATTACAAAAGAAAATACCAATAAACCAACACTGGAGTTAATAGTCTATACGCTTTCTTCTAGTGATACAGAAAAATGGAATAAAGTGAGACAAGTAGAAACGGAAGAAGCTATATACTTCATAACTGTGAAAGAATTAGCATCTTCAGAAGAAGTATTTTCAAACATCATTGCAAATGGAGCTGCTGCGGGGGTCGGAGTTCGTGAAGAAGAAGTGAAGAAATTCAATAATGGTTTAGGAGACACTATAGAGGACTCTAAGCATAATAAACTCATTGGAATAGAATTTTTTACTTTTTCTAATGCTGACGAGGGATTTGTAGTAGCAAATTTTGACTACGGTAACGAAGAGTTGAATTCTCAGAAAAAAAGAGATAAAAAGAGTTTATATAAAAAAATATATGAATCTTTTTAAAGAAAAAGAATAAGTGATTGTGTTTTATTTTACCTGTTTTGATAGAAAATAAGTCAATTTTTAAATCCTAGTATCTTATCTTGATAATCGCACTTTTTTTAGTTGATAAAAATTGCAAATAGTCCTGAAGAAGACAATGACATTCAGTTTACTTATGTGTGTCATGCGCATACAAAGTTAGGTCTATCGTATCATCAATTTATGTTTATCAATAATCGAGCAGATGTTGCGTCATTTGATATTTCAGAGGTTCAGTACCAGTATTTTTATGAAAGAATCACTTTCTCATATCATGCTTTATAATTACAGTAACAAAGAACACATAGAAAAACCTGATAATGTTTACAGGTTATAACATAAATCATTTGAGTTTGTAAGCAATTCTGTTCTGTTATATTCTAACAACTCATGAATATTAAATGATTAGTTTATTTGTTGACAGTAGCCCAAGTCAAATGTTTCTATAGGAAAAATTTCTCATACTGGTTGCCCTGACTTTTTTCAGCTATGTTTATGAAAATGCACTGTTCGCCTATGCTCTTCAAGCGTTATCTGGACCCTAAAATCGTTCAAATTAACTGTGATAATGTAGAGTAAAGATTGTTTTTTCCTGCGAAGAGTTCATATTAGAGGCAAACAAGCCATTAAAACAGAGTTAGCATTCACCTTCATGACTATTAATCTCACAAAATTAGTCCAGAAACTAGCCCTCTAAAAATATCTATTATTCAAAAACCACACAGTATTTCTTTCTTCTTGATGGAATTCAAGACTGAAATCACTGTGTAGTTTTTATTTTAAAGCTAGTTTTTGCCCAGCATCATTTTTCTCTTATACTCAATGAAAATCAAAGAGCAAACTAGGAAGCTAGCTGCAGGCTGTACTTGAGTACGGCAAGGTGAAGCTGACGTGGTTTGAATTTGATTTTCGATGAGTATTAAATACTAAACAACTGACCAAATAGGTAGGTAACTCCCATGGTCAACAAACCGATACAAAGGTTACGAATCATAGCTGTTTTTGGTTGGGGCTTTCCCGAGTTTGGCACTGGTGTAACCTGTTATCAATAAAGAAATCGCAATGATAAAAAAACAGTGCAGGGATTCGATAATCACTTGGAAAGATGGTAATGGAAAGCATTGACGGTAGACTACCAAGAACAAAAAGCAATGAAGCTAGATACTGCAACATGCCAAGGATTAGTAAATTCTTCGTACTCGATTCCGTATTTTTCCTCAACTAAGGCTTTCAGTGGATTTTTTAGAAAGGCTTTATTAACTAAAAAGTTGAGCGGATGTGTCACACTCACCATTTTGTAGATAGAGCTGTAGAGGGATTTCTTAGCAGCTTCCAAATCCTTATCCAAGAGTAGTTGTTCACGGGCTACTGCGGCTTCCCTCAGTGTCTTTTTGAGTTGATACAGACATATTCACCTCCAGCCATAGAGAATGCTCCCTGCTAAGATTGTCGCTAATCCTGAGAGAAAGATAATCCAGATATTGCTGGTTGCACTGGCAAACCCCTGATAACAACACCTGCGATGGAAATAATCCCATCATTAGCTCCTAGTACACCAGCACGCAAGATATTTAAACGCCCCTGCAAAGTTTGAATCAATTTCATGTGTATTTTCTGACATAGTGTTCTCCTTTTTATCCATTATAAAGTATAGGAATAGTGAATACAAACTTTTTAAACTATCTGAAAAAGTTCTACAATTCTAATTCAAGACAAAGTAAATTGAAAGCAGCTATAGCTGTTTCTTATGCCAATGTATAATAAAGTTGTAATTGTAACTACCAGACACAGATGATACAATGAATGTAATGAAAACTTTGGAGGTCTGATAATGACTCGTGAATTTAAATTTGAAACCCTACACTGCATGCAGGACAAGTGGTAGATGCGACTACCAAGTCTCGTGCTGTCCCAATTTACTAAACAACATCTTTTGTATTTGAAGATACAAAGGAGGGTGCAGACCTTTTTGCCCTTCAAAAAGCTGGAAATATCTCATACTGTATCACTAACCCAACAACTTCAGCCTTTTGAAGAGCGTATTGCTGCTCTTGAAGGCGGAGTAGGTGCACTTGCCACAGCTTCTGGGATGGCAGCTCTTACTTATACTATTCTTGGACTTGCTCATGCAGGTGATCATGTTGTTGCAGCTTTCAACTATCTACGGTGGGACCTTTAACCTTTTGAAAGAAACCCTTCCTCGATATGGAATCACCACAACTTTTGTTGATATTGATAATCTAGAAGAAGTAGAGGCAAAGGATTAAAAGATAATACCAAAACTTGTTTTGATTGAAACTTTGGGTAATCCAGTTATCAACATTCCTGATATTGAAAAAAATAGCTGAAATTGCTCACAAACACCAAATTCCTTTTTAGTTTCTGATAATACTTTGCAACACCATATCTCATTAATGTCTTTTTCACACGGTGTAGATATCTCAGTTCACTCGGCTACTAAGTTTATCGGTGGACACGGTACAACCATTGTGGTGTCATTGTTGATAGCGGTAAATTTGATCTGCGCCTTCAGGAAATTCCTCAATTCATCAATGAAGATCCAAGCTACCATAATTTGAGCTATACTCGAGATGTAGGTCGGCAGCCCTTCATCGTTGCCGCTCGTGTTCAATTGCTTCGCGATATGGGAGCTCTCTTTCACCATTTAACTCATTCTTGCTCTTGCAAGGTCTTGAAACACTATCTCTCCGTGTTGAACGCCATGTGCAAAAACGCTGAGAAAAATTGTTGATTTCCTTTGTGAACCATCCAAAAGTTGAAAAAGTTAATTATCCAAAATTAGCTGATAGCCCTTACCATGCCTTAGTGGAGAAATATTTACCAAAAGGTGTTGGTTCAATTTTTACCTTCCATGTTAAAGGTGGAGAAGCAGAAGCTCGTAAGGTGATTGATAGCTTAGAAATCTTTTTCAAACCTTGCAAACGTAGCAGATGCAAAATCATTGGTCGTTCATCCGGCAACTACAACCCATGCTCAATTGTCTGACTCTGATCTGAAGCAGCAGGAGTAACTCAAAAATCAAATCTGACTTTCAATCGGTCTTGAAAATGTCGATGATTTGATTGAAGATTTACGTCTTGCTCTTTGAAAATATTTAAAAATAAATAAAATTTATCCTGTTTACCATCCTTCTCACGAATAATAAAAGCGAGGAGGATTTTTATGTATAGTATATCATTTCAAGAAGATTCACTCTTACCTAGAGAAAGATTAGTAAGAGAAGGAGTAGGAGCTCTCAGCAATCAGGAATTATTGGCTATATTATTAAGGACAGGTACTAGACAGGCTAATGTTTTTGAAATTGCGCAGAAGGTTTTAAATCAGCTAACATGCTTAACGGACTTAAAAAGAATGAGTCTACAGGAATTGCAGACTTTATCTGGTATTGGACGAGTTAAAGCTATCGAACTGCAAGCCATGATTGAACTAGGCTACCGGATTCATAAACGAGAAACGGTAGAGATGGAGAGTATTCTCAGTAGTCGAAAGTTGGCTAAAAAATGCAAGATGAACTAGGGATAAAAACAAGAGCACCTGGTGGCACTCTATCTGAATACTCAAAAATCAAATTATTCATCAGCAGACGATTTTTATCGGGTCAGCTACTAGAAGTATTGCTGAACCACGGGAAATTCTCCACTATGCTTTGAAGCATATGGCAACCTCCGTGATTCTGGTCCATAATCATCCATCTGGTGCTGTCATGCCAAGTAGAAATGATGATCAAGCTACGAAGCTTGTAAAAGAAGCCTGTGACTTAATGGGGTTGGTCTTACTGGACCATCTAATCGTCTCACATTCTGATTATTTTCAGTTATCGTGAGAAGACGGATCTGATATAAAAAAACCTGTATATGATACAGGTTTTTACAATTTATTCACAACTATAGTTAAAGAGTTCTTTATCCTTAGGGACGATTTTTCAAAAAGAAATTCTGGATGCCATTGAACACCAAGATAAGGGAAGCCGTCTGTAGTTGTAACAGCCTCGATAATACCATCTTTAGGATCATGAGCTACAACCTTTAGATTCGGGGCTAAATCTTTAATGCTTTGATGGTGGAAAGAGTTGATATGAGAAATTTCCCACATATTTCTCGGAGAATCGTATCCGGTTCAGTAACTAGTCTCTGAGTTGTATACTCAGCAGAAGTATCCTGCCAATGATCCTCGATATCTTGGTAAAGAGATCCACCCATAGCTACATTAAAGAGTTGAGTTCCACGACAGACAGAAAAAATAGGTTTCTTTTGTTTGATGGTCGCTTTGATAAGTGCAAGTTCAAAAATATCTCTTTGAAGATGGAAGTCATCGCTATCGATTGCTTTTAGGTTCACCATAGAATTTTGGGTCAACATTTTGCCCACCTGTTAGTATGAGTTTATCAATTAGGCTAATGTAGTAACCAGCCATTTCTTCATCACCAATTGGTAGGATAATGGGAATTCTCCGGCTTCTTTAACACCTTCTATAAAGCCTTTTGTAGCATAACTCATCATAAGTTCATCATCTGGATGAGCTTTTTCATTTCCTGTAATCCCAATAACTGGTTTCTTCATAAATACTTTCGCTTTCTAATCCTCTTTACGCATGAAATAGGAGGAGGGTTTTGAAGTTCGCTTGTAAGATCGACATACTGAACAACTACGTCTTTAGGAAGATGTAGGTGAACAGGTGAAAAACTGAGAATACCTTTTGATACTGGCATCGACCAGAAGATTAGCAACTTCTTTGTGATTTAACACTAGGGACAGTCAGAATGGCTGTTTTCACATCACCATCTTTAATTTTTCCTTAATCTGGGAGATACCATAGATTGGAACACCATCAGGAGTTCGAGTGCCGACTTCTGGATGATCATCTCAGGTCAAAAGCCATGATGATTTTCATTTTGTTGCGCCTATGAAAGCGATAGTGGAGAAGGGCGTGCCCCATATTTCCAATACCTACAAGCTATGACATTGGTAATAGAATTATCATTTAAAAGATCAGCAAAAAGTCATGAGCTTTTTTTGACATCATAGCCAAATCCACGTCTACCAAGTTCCCCAAAATAGGAGAAGTCACGATCGAACTGTTGCAGAATCAATACCAATGGCTTTCTGCGATTTGTTTTGAATTAGCTCTTTCAATTTTTTCAGCATTAAATCTTTTAAAAATACGGTAATAGAGAGAAAGTCTCTTTGCTGTTGCTTTTAGGAATAGCAGACTGTTTTTTTCTTTCACAAAAATCACAACCTTTTCTATCTACTATTTTATAGAAAGCTTGTGAAAATTGCAACAATACGACTAAGAAAAATCTTAGTTTAGTTATTTTTCATGATAGCTTGTTAAAAAAAGCGATAGAGGTTGCCTAGAAGTCCTTGATAGATTTCAACTCCATTGTGTGTCAAGGAAGTGATAAGAGTCGTATCTGGAAGAGTCACGCAACCTGATAGGGATAGCATGAGAGCATCGTAGTCTTCATATTCTAGTACACGGTCTCACTTTGATAGCTATTCTTTATAATTTAATTGATACATAATTACTTTTCTATTTTTCGCTTTTAGTAAAGACACCACGTTCCATTAAGACTGTCCATCAAGAAGTAGAATTTTTTCTTGATGAATATGAGTTTCTTCTGATTTGAAGATATCAACTAGACGTAAGCCAAATTTATCAGTGATATTGATTTTTGCACCTGTCAAGTCTTTTATTGATAATAATCTTAAGTTGAAAGCCTTCTCCACTGTTTGGAATTTTTCAAGAAGGCGTTAATCTCATAGTTACCAACTTTAGTTTCGAAAAAGTGTTATCTTTAAGAGTAAATTTCTTAACAGTTGGACTTAGTGTGTAATCATAACGACAATTTTTTTAGTTTAATCGTTTGTTCAAATGCCATTGAGTTAACCTCCGATTATAAAGTTTTAAGGAGAGTGATCATTTCTTGTTCTGTATTTTGGGGTGAAATGCTTACGCGAACAGATTCATGTAAGCGAGGAGAATCCTCTCCGTAGCAGGCTTGAAAGAACATGACTGACCTGAACAATACCAGCTGTACAAGCGGATCCTGTTGAAATAGAAATACCTTCAAGATCCAAGCGAAGGAGTAGCAGGTCATTTCGTTGTCCTGGGAATCCGATATTGAGGACATAAGGAAGATTTTTTTCTGACCTGATTCAAAAATAATAGGCTGTCCCATTCATTTCAGTTAAAAATGTTTCCTGTAACTTTTTGAACTTTTTCAAAAATTGCTTTCAAAATGTCTAAGATCATCTTTAAGTGTCGCAACCATCCCTATAATTGCAGGAAGATTTTCTGTCCCTGCTCTTTTTCTGTTCCTGATCTCCACCATGTAGGTAAGAATCAAAATCAGTAGAAGTAGCGTATAGGAAACCGATACCCTTTGGACCGTGAGAATTTATGGGCGGAAGCACTGAGAAAATCAATTCCCAATTCTTCTGGAAAAATCTCCAATTTTCCAACTGCCTGGACAGTATCTACATGATAAGTCGCTGGATGTTCTCTTAGAACTTCACCAATCTCAGCTATTGGTAATAGAGTGCCTGTTTCCATTGTTGACATACATAGTTGAAACTAGAATGGTATCTTCACGCAGTGCATTTTTACTTGGTCAGCCGTGATTTCTTTGATTTTCAGGTTTTAAAATAGTTACTTCAAATCCGAAATTTTCCACCAGATATTCGATTGGCTCAAGAACTGCATGATGCCTCGATAGCAGTAGTGATAATATGTTTTCCACGATTTTGATGACGGAGACAGTAACCAATAATAGCTGTATTATTGCTCTCAGTCCCACCAGAAGTGAAGAAAATGTGTTGGGGTTTTGTACCCAACAAACCCTAGCTAATTCTTGACGTGCTTCACGTAAACATTTGCCTGCTTGACGCCCATGACCATGAATACTAGAAGGGTTGCTATAAGTTTCTTGCATGACTTGAGTCATTGCTGAGATAGCCGTAGATGACATCGGTGTCGTAGCAGCATTATCTAAATAAATCAAAAACTCACCTAATTTCTATTTAAATTTAAATAGTGGACTAACTGGTTTTCTTTCGTGAATACGAACCATTGCATCACCAATCAATTCGCTTGCAGTGATGTATTGAACGTTTTGAGGTTTTTTTACTTTCTGTCGATACAGAATCTGTAACCAGAATTTCCTTGATATTAGCAAAGATCCAACAACTCCGCAAACGACCGTTAACGAAAAGACCATGACTTGACACTGCGTAAATTTCTGTTGCACCATCACGTTCTAGAATTCTAGCAAACTTTCAGAGAAAGTGCGACCGGTGTTAAGAATATCATCAATCAAGATCGCCTTCTTACCTTCAACATCACCGATAATGTAACCTTGGCTGTTCAGAATCATCTTGAGCATAGTCGATGATAGCAATTGGTGCATCTAGGTATTCTGCAAGACTACGAGCCCGTTTTACACCTAGAGTTTTTAGGGACTAACAACAACCACATCTGAACCAGTCAAAACCTTTATCGCAGTAGTGTTTTGCAAATAGTGGAATTGTATAGAGTTATCTACAGGAATATCAAAGAAACCTTGAACCTGAACAGCGTGAAGATCAAGAGTTAACACACGACTAACTCCAGCTTTTTACCAAACATATTGGCAAACTAAGTTTAGCTGTAAGAGGCTCAGGAGAAGAAGCAATACGGTCTTGACGTGCATAACCAAAATAAGGCATGACAACATTTATTGTATTTGCACTAGCTCGAACACAAGCATCGACTGTGATTAAAAGCTCCATTAAATGATTGCTAACGGGATAAGAAGTAGACTGAATGATGTAAACATCATAACCACGTACACTTTCTTCAATGTTCACTTGAATTTCACCATCAGAGAATTGACGAGAAGATAATTTCCCAAGTGGAACACTCGCAAAGATCTGCAATCTTTTGAGCAATTTCATGATTGGATGAAAGCGAAAAAGCTTCATATTTTTGTATCTGACATTGATAAACCGTCCTCTATAAACTATGGAAATCAGTGAAAGAAAAACAAATTCAAAAGAAAGTGTTTTCTTTCGCAGACTCAATTATTTTTTTATCCCTTCTATTTTATCAAAAAAGAAGATTATTTCAGTATATATATTTTCTATAAATCGTACTAATTTTGAAGGAGCCTTCTTATATTGGATTTCATTTGCTCGTAAAAACTCTTGAAAATCAAGGCTCTTTGGACGCCGTTTTCTACTTCCAGTTCAAGTTCATAATCAATAATATCGAAGTATTGGCTTTGGTCAAGAGCCATAAGTCCAATAGCTGTTTCTTTTTCGAAACGAACAGTAGTTAGGCAACCTAAAACCACCCAACCATTTGGTGAGAGCCCCTCGACTTTTTCAGTTCTTCCATAATCATTCCCCTGAGGGAGTTTACATTCTTCAAGACAATAGTTTAGCTTCTCTAGAGTAAGCGCTTGGTTGTATTCCATATTTTCGACTTCTTGAGGAATCTTAATGGTCAATTCAGCGCTTGTATCGAAGGTACGAATGCGCATAGCGATTTTTATGTTGGCGAAGATAAAAATCAGGCGTATCTAGGTAGTAATTTCTTTTGTGTAACAGGAGGACTTGTGAAAATTGAGCTAGCAATCGATCATATTCTTCTTCACTGAGAAGTGTTTTCATTTCAATTTCTAAATGTTTCATTTTTTCAACCTTTTCTTTTATATTTGAAAGCGATTTATGGTATAATAAGCATTGTATTTATTGTATATGATTTTCATGAGAAAAATCAAAAACTAGATGAATGAAACTGCTTAAAGAATTGGATGTAATAGTTATATGATTACAGAATGGGAAGAATTTTTAGATCCTTACATTCAAGCTGTCGGAGAGCTAAAAATAAAACTCCGAGGAATTGAAAACAATATAGAAAACAAAACCGCCATTCTCCCATTGAGTTTGTCACAGGTCGGGTGAAACCGATTGAAAGTATCAAAAGAAAAATGGCACGTCGGGGAATTGGCTACGACACACTTGAACAAGATTTGCAAGATATTGCAGGTTTACGTGTCATGGTACAATTTGTAGATGATGTGAAGGAGGTTGTTTCCATCCTTCGCAAAAAGACAGGATATGAGAGTTGTTCAAGAACGAGATTATATCACTCATCGTAAGGCGTCAGGTTATCGCTCTTACCATGTAGTTATTGAATATACAGTCGATACTATAAATGGTGCAAAAACCATCTTAGTTGAGATTCAAATTCGTACGTTGGCAATGAACTTTTGGGCGACGATTGAACATTCACTCAACTATAAATATCAAGGAGATTTTCCCAGAGGAAATCAAAGAAAGACTTGAGATTACAGCCAGAATTTCACATCAGTTAGACGAAGAAATGAGTAAGATACGTGCTGATATCCAGGAAGCACAAGCGCTCTTTGATCCTTTGCACAGAAAGTTAAATGACGGGGTAGGAAACAGTGACGATACCGATGAAGAATACAGGTAAACGAATTGACCTAATTGCCAACCGTAAGCCCTCAGAGTCAGAAAAGTTCTATTCGAGTTGAAAAGAACGACTAAAAAGAATAATTTTTATTCTTAATGATAAAATCCCAGACATTGTCGTCTCTATTGGTGGAGATGGTATGCTACTGTCTGCCTTTCACAAGTATGAAAATCAACTGGATAAGGTTCGGTTTATTGGAGTGCACACTGGACATCTAGGCTTTTATACAGACTATCGAGATTTTGAGTTGGACCAATTGGTCACAAATTTACAGTTGGATACTGGAGCTCGTGTTTCTTATCCACTCTAAGTGTCAAAATATTTCTCGAAAAATGGTGAAGTCAAGTCCTTTCCGAGCACTAAATGAAGCTAGCATTCGTCGAGCGGATCGAACTATGGTTGCTGATGTCATTATTAACCATGTTCCCTTCGAACGCTTTCGTGGTGACGGCCTAACAGTTTCAACGCCGACTGGAAGTACTGCTTATAATAAATCACTTGGTGGAGCAGTACTGCACCCGACCATAGAAGCCTTGCAATTGGCTGAAATTGCTAGTTTGAACAACCGAATCTACCGCACGCTTGGTTCATCAATTATTGTTCCTAAAAAAGACAAGATTGAATTGATACCGACTCGAAATGACTATCACACAATCTCAATCGATAATAGTATTTATTCTTTCCGAAATATTGAGAAAATAGAGTATCAGATTGATCACCACAAGATTCATTTTGTAGCCACGCCAAGCCACACCAGTTTTTGGAATCGTGTTAAAGATGCCTTTATTGGTGAGGTGGACGAATGAGGTTTCAGTTTATTGCCGACGAACATGTCAAGGTCAAAACCTTTCTGAAAAACATGAAGTTTCAAAAAGGGTTACTTGCCAAGATTAAGTTTCGAGGTGGTGATATTCGAGTAAACGGGCATCCGCAGAATGCAACCCTATCTCTTAGATATCGGAGATAAAGTCGTCATTGATATTCCGCCAGAGGAAGGATTCGAGACACTTGAAGCAATTGATTATCCTCTAGATATTCTATTTGAAGATGATCATTTCTTGATTATCAACAAACCCTTTGGTGTTGCATCCATCCCTAGTGTCAATCATTCTAATACTATTGCCAACTTTATCAAAGGTTACTATGTAAAACAAAAACTATGAGAATCAGCAGGTTCATATTGTGACACGGCTTGATCGAGATACCTCTGGATTGATGCTTTTTGCTAAACACGGCTATGCGCATGCCAGATTAGACAAACAATTGCAAAAAGGCTATTGAAAAGCGTTATTATGCCTTAGTCAAGGGAGATGGTCATCTGGAACCTCAGGGAGAAATCATCGCTCCAATAGCACGAGATGAAGATTCAATCATCACTCGACGAGTAGCAAAGGGTGGAAAAATATGCCCATACGTCCTATCAAATCGTGGCATCTTATGAGGGATATTCACTTAGTTGATATTCGTCTCCACACCGGGAGAACCCATCAGATTCGTAGTTCATTTCTCGCATATTGGATTTCCATTACTGGAGATGACCTTTATGGGGAAGCTTAGAACATGGCATCGAACGCCAGGCTCTACATTGTCATTACTTATCGTTTTATCATCCTTTTCTTAGAAGAGCAGTTAGAGCTAGAATGCCCACTGCCGGATGATTTCGACACACTTATTACACAGTTATCAAATAATAATTTATCTTAAAAGGAGTCAAAACTCAGGAAGTTTTTTTGAAAGTTTGAAAAGCCAACCTAGTTGGTAAAAATGCACGCATCGTTCTACCTGAAGGTGAAGAACCACGTATCCCTACAAGCAACGAAGCGCTTTGGTTAAAAGAAACAGAAGTTATCCCTGTACTCCTAGGAAACCCTGACAAAATTAAAAATCTATCTCGAAATCGAAGGAATTACAGAAGGTTACGAAGTCATCGATCCAGAACATTACCCACAATTTGAAGATATGGTAGCTTCATCTTGTTGAACGTCGTAAAGGAAAAATGACAGAAGAAGAAGCGAGAGAAGTACTCATCAACGATGTTAACTACTTTGGTGTGATGTTAGTTTATATGGGCTTGGTTGATGGTATGGTTTCAGGTGCTATTCACTCTACAGCTTCAACTGTTCGTCCAGCTCTTCAAATCATTAAAGACTCGTCCAAATGTTAGCCGTACATCAGGTGCCTTCCTATGGTTCGCGGTACTGAGCGTTACTTGTTTCGGTGACTGTGCGATCAACATCAACCCCAGATGCTGATGCTCTAGCTGAAATTGCTATTAACTCAGCCATCACAGCTAAAATGTTTGGTATTGAACCTAAGATTGCTATGCTTAGCTACTCAACTAAAGGTTCAGGTTTTGTGAAAGTGTTGATAAGGTTGTTGAAGCAACTAAAATCGCACACGAATTACGTCCAGACCTTGAAATCGATGGTGAGTTGCACTTTGATGCAGCCTTTGTTCCAGAAACTGCAGCTCTTTAAAGCTCCTGGAAGTAATGTAGCTGGACAAGCTAATGTCTTCATCTTCCCTGGTATTGAAGCAGGTAACATTGGTTACAAGATGGCAGAACGTCTTGGTGGATTTGCTGCAGTTGGACCAGTTTTGCAAGGTCTTAACAAACCAGTAAATGACCTTTTCACGTGGATGTAACTCTGACGATGTTTACAAACTAACTCTAATTACAGCAGCGCAAGCTGTTCATCAATAAGAATGTTATCCCTCTTTCCTCTTGGAAAGGGGGATTTCCTTTAAAGACATAATTCGTCTGCAAAAATTAGCCAAAATATGGTAAAATAGTCAGTAATCATCTATATTTTATGAAATAAGTTTGTATGAAGAAAAAGGAAATAAAATGGCAACTATTCAATGGTTTCCTGGACACATGTCCAAAAGCACGTCGTCAGGTCCAGGAAAATTTAAAAATTTGTTGATTTTTGTAACAGTTTTAGTAGATGCATCGTTTGCCCTTGTCTAGTCAAAAATCCGATGCTGACTAAAAATCATCGGGGACAAAACCAAGGCTATTGATTCTAAACAAGGCAGACCTTGCAGACCCAACATTGACAAAAGAGTGGCGTCAGCACTTTGAATCACAAGGAATTCAGACGCTTGCTATCAACTCAAAAGAGCAAATTACAGTAAAAGTCGTGACCGATGCTGCAAAGAAACCCATGGCTGATAAGATTGCTCGACAAAAAGGAACGTGGTATTCAAATTGAGACCTTTGCGTACCATGATTATCGGGATTCCAAATGCTGGTAAATCGACTCTGATGAACCGTTTAGCTGGTAAGAAAATTGCTGTAGTTGGAAACAAGCCTTATGGTGACAAAAGGTCAACAATGGCTCAAAACCAATAAGGACTTAGAAATTTTGGATACTCCAGGGATTCTCTGGCCAAAATTTGAGGATGAAACGGTCGCCCTTAAACTTGCACTTACGGGAGCCATCAAGGATCAGTTACTTCCAATGGATGAGGTAACGATTTTTCGGTCTCAATTACTTTTAAAACGCATTATCCTGAAAAACTTCAAGAACGTTTCAAACAAATGAATCTGGACGATGAGGCTCCAGAAATTATCATGGATATGACGCGTATCCTTGGTTTTCGTGATGATTACGACCGTTTTACAATCTCTTTGTCAAAGAAGTCCGTGATGGAAAACTTGGTAACTATACTTTAGATACATTGGATGATCCTCAATGGGTACGATTAAAGAAATCAAAGAAAAATTAGCAAAGATAACTGATCTTGAAAGTCCCTTTTTAAGGAATTTGAAAAAGATTCACGAGCTGGTGTACAAAAAGAAATTGAAAAGCGTAAAAAGGCCATCCAAGCAGAAATGGATGAAAATCTTCGCTTAGAAGCTATGCTTCGATATGAAAAAGAACTTTACGTTCAAGAGATTAACCTAATTGCTGGTGTAGATGAGGTTGGTCGTGGTCCCCTAGCTGGGCCAGTTAGTAGCCGCAGACAGTTATTCTTCCAAAAGATTGTAAAATTAAAGGTTTAAATGACAGCAAAAAGATTCCTAAGAAAAAAACATGAGGAAATTTTCCAAGTCGTCAAAGATAATGCTATAGCAATTGGCGTTGGATTATGGACAACCATGTCATCGACCAGTCAATATCTATGAAGCGACAAAACTAGCTATGAAGGAAGCAATTTCTCAGCTCAGCCACAAACCAGAACATCTTTTTGATTGATGCTATGAAGTTAGATCTCGCCGATTTCGCAAACATCTATCATTAAAGGAGATGCCAACTCGCTTTCTATCGCAGCAGCATCTCATTGTTGCTAAAGTTACGAGAGATAAGATCATGTGCAAACTATGACCAGTAATTCCCTAGGTTATGATTTTTGGTCAAAAATGCTGGCTACGGAACTGCTAAACATATAGATGGTTTTAGAAAAGCATGGTGTTACACCGATTCATCGCACCAGTTTTTGAACCGATTAAAAACACTTTGTTGCGTCAAGTAAAGAATAGAATTGAAAGGAAGCAACTATGGAGGAGCGGTCGGAAACACTTAGTTCCAAGAAAAGAATTTGCCTTTTGCATCAAGTACCATACTTTCTCAAGTAGGACGTGGGATTATTGTCGGATTAGTGGTGGGAATGATTGTAGGTTCTTTTTTCGTTTTTGATTGAAAAAGGTTTTCATTTCGTTCAAGGTTTATATCTAGACCAAGGATCTGATATGGAATCTATTGATACTTTTTGGTTTATATGCTAATTTGCTTGCTTAGTGCCAAATTAACGCGATCAGAGAAAGATATCAAAGGATCTGGTATTCCTCAAGTTGAAGCGGAGTTAAAAGGTCTCATGTCTCTCAATTGGTGAGTGTCCTTTTGGAAGAAATATATCCTCGGTATCTTGAGCCATTGCGGAGTGGGCTCCATGCTCGGTCGTGAAGGTCCTAGTATTCAGCTAGGTGCCGTAGGAGGTAAAGGAATTGCTAAGTGGTTGAAGTCTCAGCCCTGTCGAGGAGCGTTCCCTTAATCGCTCCAGCGGAGTCGCCGCTGGACTTGCTCATGCCTTTAATGCACTCGATTGCGGGTTGATTATTTGTAGTAGAAGAAGTTTATCACCATTTTTCACGATTCTTCTGGGTTTTCACTTTAGTCGCTAGTCTAGTAGCAAACTTCGTTTCCTTCTCATCTTTGGCTTAACACCTGTGCTTGATATGCCTGACAATATCCCTCTTATGAGTTTGAGCCAATATTGATTTATCTTCTTACTGGGCATTTTTCTGGGGCTCTCAGGCTTTTGTTTATGAGAAAGCTGTTCTAAACGTTGGAAAAGTATATGACTGGATTGGTCAAAAATTCATCTGGATAAGGCTTATCATCCAATTATCGCCTTTATCCTTATCATTCCAGTAGGAATCTTCCTACCACAAATACTTGGTGGGGAAATCAGGTTGTCTTATCCTTAACTGAACAAGATTATAGTTTTCAAATTCTCTTGTTTTACTTTATCATTCGATTTATCTGGAGCATGATTAGTTACGGAAGTGACACTGTCAGTGGTATTTTTCTTACCAATTTTAGCCTTAGGTTCCTTACTTGGTGTCTAGTTGGCGTAATTTTAGTCAATCTTGGGCTCATTACCCAGCGATAGATTTCCCTATCTTGTTATCCTTGGAATGAGCTACTATTTTGGGGGCTATATCAAAGGCACCATTGACAGCTATGATACTTGTGACCGAAATGGTCGGAGATATCCGTAATCTCATGCCTTTAGGGATGGTAACTCTTGTTGCTTTTACATCGTTATGATTTACTCAAAGGAGCGCCTGTATATGAAGCTATGCTGGAGAAAATGTTACCGAAACCGCAAGTGACGACGGGAGAAGTTACTCTTATTGAAATTCCAAAGATCAGACAAAATAGCTGGTAAGCAAGTACATGAACTCAATTTACTCACATAACGTGACTCATCACAACCTAAGTTCATATGGAAAACGTAAGACAGGTTAACGGTTCAACAAAAATGTATCTGGGTGATATGATTCATCTGGTTATTCCAAAAAGTGAAAATTGAAAAGTTAAAGATTTGTTGTTGTAGGAGCTTGTTTACATAATTTATGATAGTGTGATAAAAATATACTTAAAACATTAGAAAATCGATTCTCAGTAATGGGATCGTTATTTTCTATCTGATGAAGATATTTCTAACATATAAGTAATTGAACCTTCTTAAAAATAAGACTATAATTGAGTTAGAAATGATAAAAGCATAAAGCTAGAAAGGAGCTTTACTGTATCAAATCTGTACAGTAAGATTAAAATCATGAAAAGAAAACAATAGCAATTATACAATGTATTTTTGTATCTCATAGCTCCTATATAGCTCTTTCAGTTATGTAGAATGAACAGAAGTATCGTTACTGATAATCTCTTTTTATTTTCCTTATTCTGCTGACTATTTCATTCTGGCTTTTAGTATTTGGAAACTAGAAAAAGCACTAGATAATGATTCACAATAATAACTCCTAAGACTTGGTTCTGTATTCATGATTCAAGTCTTTCTATTTTGATTCCTTTCTACAAAATCTATAAAAGCTCCTTTGAAATCTTTTCCGAAAACTATAATTTTCTTGATATATATCTGGACTACGCTATACTACTAGTATAGGAAAAGATTTGGAGAAAAACATGAAACGTGAGATCTTATTAGAACGTATTGATAAACTCAAACAAGTCATGCCCTCAGATGTATTAGAATATTACCAATCGAAACTCAGCCGTTCCATACAGTTTTACAACCTTGTACGAATACTTAAAGGAATACGATCGATTTTTCACTCCGTAGTCTTAGGAACGGTATACGGATGCCGACACGGCGTGCCAATATCCCTTTAGAGGTTCTGGAGCACATGACCAAGAAAGTACATGGAATCCTTTATTCTATATTTGCGTGAACGTCTGCCCAATGCCAATACGACTATGTTTCTCAAACAAACATTAACCGGACGCTTTCTGCACTTTCTAGTCTCTTTATAAGTATTTGACTGAGGAAGCCGAAATGAGCAAGGAGAACCTTATTTCTACCGTAATGTCATGAAGAAGGTTGCTACCAAGAAAAGAAGAAAGAAACCTTGGTACCGCTTGAGCTGAAAATATCAAGCAAAAGCTCTTTTAGGTGACGAGGACAGAAGGTTTCCTGAACTAGTATCGACCATGGGCATCTAAAACACTTTCAAATCGCGCCTTATCTTCCTTTTAATAAGAATAAAGAGCGAGATTTAGCCATTATCGCACTCCTTCTGCCTCTGGTGTCCGTCTCTCTGAGGCGGTCGATGAGACCTACGTGACCTCAATCTTAAGATGATGGTGATTGACGTCACTGAAAAGGTGAAAACGAGACTCGGTTAATGTCGCCGCCTTTTGCTAAGCCTTATTTAGTAACAATATCTTGCTATTCGAGAGTAAACGTTATAAGTCAGAAAACCGATACAGCCCTCTTTCTTAACCTTATATCGAGGTGAAATTCCAAACCGGATTGATGTCAGTGTTGAAAAGATGGTAGCCAAGTATTCAGAAGATCTCAAAGTCCGTGTGACACCCCACATCTCGCCATACCTCTAGCAACTGTCTCTATGATGCAAACCAAATCCCAAAGTTTTGGTCAGCCACTGGCTAGGACATGCCAGCACACAAGTTACTGACTTATATACCCATATCGTTAATGACGAACAGAAAACGCCTTTGATAGTTTATGAGATACATAATATAAATTATGTAATATATTTATGCGTTAGGAAAAGAGCGCAAACTCTTTGATAGAATCATACGCTCTCTCTTTTGACAACTCGATCCTAATACTACGGTGTGGCTCAATAATGACTGGTTTTCAGAATGATTTTTAGATAGGCCAAGTTTGCAGAGGTAACAGGTTTCTTCTCACCCGTTGTACTTCTCCTGCACCTCTTCCGTTAAAAGCATTTAACTGCTTCTATATGGTGTCACCATCGCTCGCTATTCGATCAATTCCTAAATAAAGCAATTTCTACTCAGCTTTTGAAAAATCTGTAAATAGTTTTACCAATGAAAATAAACTGTCTTATATTTCATTAATTCATGCTGCTTTACTATTTTCCAGTCTGTTATTCGTCGGCAGTACATAATACACTATCTACGATATCTTTTCAAAGGTGACTATTCTTCTTTACCGACCATGATTTTCGTCGGAGCAAGTCCACCAATGACTAAGTTTGTATAATAAGGTTGCTGGATGACATTATCTAAAGCCATTCCTAATAGGTAGTTGGACAGCTTGATACCTAACTGTTCCCAGCTCTTGCTTTTTCTGGTCAAGGTGTTCTCGTGATACTGATATTTAAATCCTTGAGGACTGGAAGCTTGTTGCTTCCTAAAAGCTACTACTATACGATCTAACTGTTCAAATAGACCACGAGATTTTTCAACTGGAACTTTCATCATCAGGATATGATCCCTTTTTAAATTTCCTTTATATTCTACTCTCATTATTTTTGAATATCAGAGTTTTGAAGATAAAAGATATCCATTAACATGGATATCTTTTTACTATTCCACCACTGCTCTCAGCAATTTCTTTCTGCAGTGATTCCTGCGAAATAACGACCTAAGTTAATGGTTTGAAGGCTTTGAGAACGTCTTCGCGTTCATATTTGACACCACTGAAGGAGATCTTCTACTGCGCAACGTCTTCGATACCAAAAGAAGTCACCATAAATCTTGATGCCTTGGATTTTGATTCTGACGACGTTTGCAAAGATTTCAACCTACCGCTTGGGAGATTTAGTACCACGGCGAACGTTATATTCAGGTGATTTACCATAGTTCCAGTCCCAAGTTGCAAACTTAGTATCTTTGATACGATTGATTTCAGCAATTCTTCTATCTGTGAATACATACTCAGTCATCTCAGGGTATTCTCGCCTTATTCGACAAAGTAGATCACGGAATTGCTTTCAACAGTAATCTTTTCTGGCAATCATCAATGATGTTGGTCACGCGTGGCGAACTGATTTAACGCCTTTCGAGACTCGAACTTATCCTTAGATACTTGAAATTGCATTAGCAAGGACAGACAAATCAACGTCAAAGAGAGAGGCAGCCATAGTGCATAATGCGACCATTGATGTATGTCTTAGGCATTCCCACAGAATTTTTGCCGTCGATCTCTAAGTCGTTACAGCCTGTGAACTCAGCTTTAACACCAAGTTGAGCAAGTGTGTTGATAACCGGGTTGAGAAACTCCCAAGTCAAATGCTGCTGTCATCTTCTTTTGGGAGATGATTGTGAGTTAAGGTTATTCAAACTAAAGCGTTTTAGATCCCACGACTGATACGACGTACTGGCTCAATTCCGTTTTCACGTGCACATAATCACGGTTGATTTCTTCGATAGTGTTCTGGTGACGACCAACAATGATAGATGGTTTGTTAATCCAAAGAAGGAAGATTTGATCCTCATCAAGGAGATGTTTAAAAGACATACTCCTCTAATGCAATATTAAAAAGCAGTGTCGTTTGAATGATTGATAATGTATTTCATAGTATTTCCAAAAATTAGTTTTTAAATTCTGTTCATAGAAATCCAATTTTCTAAGTGGTAAAAGAAATGTAACGATGTCTCGTTACATTTCTCGGATTGGAGACAAGAGGCTCAATTTTTAGAATGGAACTCTAATAGAGGTCATGCATCCGTACTACTTTAAGAAAATTTTATTGAAGACTTAGTTTTTATTTTTCTTAGGTGAATGGATAGCCATTCCAGGAACATCCGGCGATGCTTCGTACATAACTTGAGAATATGTTGGGTGTCCGTGGATTGTCTTCAGCATTTCTTCAACAGTGATTTCCATTTCGTGATACTTGACGCTTCGTTGATCAATTCAGTCACTGCTGGACCAATGATGTGAAACCCCAAGAACTTCACCATATTTCTTGTCTGCAATAATCTCTTTAACAAATCCTCGAGTCTGCATCTGATGCAATTGCGCGTCCGTTTGCAAAGTTAAATTTACCGATTTGGACATCATATTTTTCACGTGCTTGTTCTTCAGTTAAACCCGACCAGCCGCACTTTCTGGAAGTGTGTAGATAGACTGCAGGAGTCAAGTTCATTTAGCAACGTGGTGATTTCTGGCATTTTCAGTCGCTACTTCACCCATACGGCAGGCGTGAGGCCCAACATCTTAAGCACCATTGATGTCACCTTATAGTGCCGATAAATACTAGAACAGAAGTTTCCATGTATTCGTTAACCTTGATACGACCACGGTCTAGCTCAAACTCAACTTCTCCGATTCCTTCAGAGGTCTGGAACACGACCGATTGAAAAGAAGTGCTCTATTTGCATGATGATATCATCTTTTTCCTTCAACTTTGATACGGAGTTTGCCATCTTCTTCAATGATTTCTTGACAGTTTAGTACCCTGTCAAGATAGTCCTACCTTTTACGTTCAAGAAGAATCAAACGAAGGTTTTTAGATACTTCAGCATCCATTGCTGGTACAATACGGTCCATCATTTCGATAACAGTAACTTTTTGAGGCGAATGTCATGAAGGCGCAGCCAAGCTCGATACCGACAACTCCACCACCAATGATCACTAGGCTTTCTGGTGCCTTCATTTCATTTCAAGGATGTCATCACTAGTCATCACAAGAGATGATTCCATACCAGGAACGTTAATCTTTGCTTACTTTTGAACCACCAGCAAGGATGATCTTCTTAGTTTCAAGCAATTCAGAACCATTTACTAAGACATTCTTATCTTTAGTAATAGTACCGATACCTTTATGAACATCAACTCCATAGCTACGAAGAAGTCCTGCACACACCACCTACAAGAGTATTGACAACTTTAGATTTCGTTTCTAAAAGTTTCTCCATATCAACTGTGAAATTAGGGTTTTCAATTACGATACCACGATTTTGTCTAGCATGACCGATATTTTCAATGATTTCAGCGTTGTGAAGGTAAGTCTTAGTTGGGATACATCCGCGGTTCAAACATGTTCCACCAAGTTCAGATTTTTCAACAAGAGCAACCTTACCACCCTAATTGAGTCGCTTTTTAATGGCAGAAACATAACCAGACAGGTCCACCACCAATAACGACGATATCATAAGCATCATCGCTCTTGCCATAATCGTTTGAAGCGCTGACTGCAGGTGCTGAGGCTAGCTTCTGGTGCAGAGCTCCAGCTGATGGGATGTTTTCCCTTCCTCACCAAGATATCCGATAACTTCAGTAACAGGAACAGTCTCACCGTCACCTTTGAGGATAGCGATCAAGTAACCGTCTTCTTCTGCTTCCAATTCCATGCTGACTTTGTCAGTCATGATTTCAAAAAGGATTTCTCCTTCTTTACACAAATTCTCCGACTTTTTATTCCATTGGACGATTTGTCCTTCTGTCATATCCACGCCGGCTTTTTGGCATAATTACTTCTAAGGCCATATCTTACTTCCTCTATCTATATTTCTAAAAATAAATTCTCTAAAACCAACATTGAGATTGGGTTTTCAATCAAAGCTTTCAAGTCTTTCATAAACTTAGCACCAGCCATACCATCTACGATACGGTGGTCAATTGTTAAACCAAGACTCATAATTGGACGAATCACAATTTCACCATTAACTACAACAGGTTTCTCAATTGTCGAGCTAACCCCCAAAGATTGCTGAGTTCGGTTGGTTAATGATTGGACCGAATGATTGAACACCAAACATTCCCAAGTTACTGATGGTGAAGGTAGAATTTTTGCAATTCGCTAGGAGCTAGTTTACCATCCAAAGTACGTCCGATAACATCTTTGAAGGCAACTACCAACTCAGACAAACTCATTTTTCAGCATTATAAACAACTGGCGTCATCAATACCATTATCCATTCCAACTGCCATCGCAAGGTTGACGTAATTGTGAGTGATAATTGTCTTACCATCTTCTGTTAATGAAGCGTTTATGTATGGGTGTTTCATAAGAGTCTTAACAACCGCAAGTGAAAGCAAGTCTGTAACTGTAATTTTCTTACCAGTTGCTTCCATGATTGGATCAAGGACTTTCTTACGAAGGGCAAGCATTTCAGACATATCGACATCGTAGTTAAGCTGTGAAGGTTGGTGCAGTCAAAGTAAGATTCAACCACGTTGAGCACAACCTTACGCATCGGTGTCATTGAATACGCTCGATTTCACCGTAAGGTAGTTACGTTATCTGAGTTTCTTCCACTTTCTCGATTTGAGCAGGGTGACTTGATTGTCTCTGTTCTCGATATTTTTCAGGAAGGAAAGCTAAAACATCCCTTCTTCATAATCTTGCCACGATGACCAGTTCCTTTGATTTCCTGCCATGCAATGTTATGTTCAAGGGCAATTCGTTTTGCAAGTGGTGAAATGCGAACCACATTAGTGTCTTTAAATGTTTCCACGTCTTCTTTGTGGACACGACCGTTTGTGCCTGAGCCAGAAACATCGTAGAGATTAATTCCCTAAATCATCCGCTAATTTTTCTAGCTCGCAGGAGTCGCTCTTAGCTTATCATCAGCCATGACCTCTCCTATTCTATTTATGATGCAAAGGACGTTTAAAAGCGACCGAAAATAGGAAATCAAACGCAGACTTTGATGAGTCAAGGTGATTTATCTTTTCCGGAGCTTTTAGCCCGCTGCTCTAATCTAAGATACTAAGGACGCAGAGAACTTTGCATCAATAGAGTACAAAGTTTCTCGTCTAAATTTTACATAATTTATGTCTATGTATTACTGTTTGTTATGAGTTTTACGGATTGCATCTTTGATGCTTTCAACTGTTGGAATCATCGCATTTTTCAAGGTTTTTGTGCGTAAGGCATTGGCACATCTTCCCTGCACAGCGACGAATTAGAGCATCCAAGTAATCAAATGCTTCTGATTCAGAGATAATCGCTGAGATTTTCACCGATAAATCCACTTGTTTTAGTGAGCATGCATTGACAAGAACGACTTTTTCCTGTTTTCTTGACAGAGTTAATGATGATTTCTTTATCAAGCGGAACCAAAAGTACGTGGATCTCACTACTTCTACTAAAAATGCCTTCTTCAGCCAACTCTTCAGCTAGCTTGCATAACTCGACGAAGCATTTTACCGTATGTTACTACAGTTACATCAGTTCCTTCTGCGTTTAATTTCACCAACGCCAAGTGGAATTGTATAGTCAGGATCTACCGGTACTTCACCTTTTTTGGTTAAATTCTGATTTGATATTCAAGAATGATAACAGGGTTGTTGTCTCGAATAGAAGACTTAAGAAGTCCCCTTCATATCAGCTGAGAATACCTGGAGCAACAACTTTCAATCCAGGGATGTGAGTAAACCAAGATTCCAATGATTGTGAGTGTTGCAGCTGCAGAACCTACTCCATTACCAGCGAGACAGCGGATTGTAATAGGTGCTTGACCTTTACCACCAAACATGTAACGAGTTTTAGCCGCTTGGTTGACGATATTATCCATGGCAATAACAGAAAAGTCCATGAAAGTCATATCAACGATTGGGCGAAGTCCGTCATAGCAGCACTCAGCAAAGTGCTACTAGAAATAGTCGCTTCAGAAATTGGACAGTCACGAACACGTTCTGGTCCAAATTCTTCAAGCATACCAACAGATGTACCAAAGTCTCCACCGAAGACACCAACATCTTCACCCATCAAGAGTACATTTTCGTCACGACGCATTTCCTCAGACATTGCAAGGATAATGGTATCGCGGGAAGACATTAATTTTGTTTCCATATTTCTCTACTTCTCCTTAGTCTGCGTAAATATCTTCAAATGCTGATTCTAGTGGAGGAAAGGACTTTCTTCAGCAAATTTAACAGATGCTTCCACCGCTTCCTTAACTTGAGCTTGAATTTCTTCGAGCTCTTCTGCACCAGCAATATTATTCGTTACAAGGTACTCACGAAGGTTTTTCCGATTGGATCTTTTTCTCCACTCTTCTACTTCTTCACGTGTACGATATTTACCAGGGTCAGATGACGAGTGACCAAGCCAACGAGTAGGTTACACTTCAATCAAGACCGGCCCTTTCACCAGAACGAACATGATCAACTGCTTTCTTAAATCCTTCGTAGACATCGATAACATTGTTACCGTCTTCGATAAAACATTCCAGGAATTCATAAGCACAGGACTACGTTCATGGATATGCTTAACATTTGTCATTTTCTTGATGTCGGCAGAGATTCCATAACCGTTATTGATACAGTAGAAAATAACTGGTAGATTCCAAATTGAAGCCATATTAACAGCCTCGTGGAATACACCTTCATTTGTTGCGCCATCACCAAAGAAGCAAACAACAATCTTACCAGTATTTTTCATTTGTTGAGTAAGGGTCGACCTACTGCGATACCCTATACTCACCACCTACGATACTCGTTAGTACCAAGGTTACCTGCATCTAGGTCTGCGATATGCATAGATCCACCTTTACCTTTACAAGTTCCCTGTATATTTACCAAGAATCTCAGCCATCATACCATTAAGGTCGATTCCTTTAGCAATGGCTTTGTCCATGGCCACGGTGATTTGAGGTGATGAGGTCATCTTTCGTTTAGAGCCAACATAGCTCCAACGTTTTGCAGCTTCTCACCAACAGAAAAAGTGCGTCATACCGGGCACTTTACCTTTTTACTAATTGAGCAATTTTTAAGTCCATACGACGAATTTCTTCCATCTTACGGAACATCTCAAGCAGAAGATTTTTATCTAAAGTTGACATAATCTTGCCTTTCTAAGTTTAATTTCTTATACTTCTATTTTAACTTATAGGTTAACTAGAGTCAAAGATTATGATTGATAATTTTTCACAATATAGAAAAAGTCAATGAAATCAAGACTTTTCTTTACATAAAAGCTAACTATTTTCACAAACTGATTTTTCATGATATTTTCAACAAATTATTTGGAATCTTTCATAATAACTTGTAAACGCTGTTGATACAGTAGACCCGCTGACTACTAAACTTACAATAAGTCCTATCCAGTAGGAATAGCATCGAGATCTGTTGAGTAATCTAGGAGTAAACCCAGAGGTATCGCAACTCCCCAGTATCCCAAGAGTCCCAGATAGAAAAGGGATGACTGTGTCTTTGTAACCACGTAAGATACCTTGTAATGGTAGCCGCAAATGTATCAGCTAATTGGAAAAACAAGCTATAGGTCATAAAGCTAGCAGTTAATTGGATGAACTCAGAGTCATGGCCATAAAGACTGGGCAACATTTTCTCTAAAAATATAGAAAGGAAAGTGTTAAAAATCGCAAAATACCATAGCGGATAGACGTCCGATTTTTAATATATTCCTTAGCATCTTCTAGACGTTTAGCACCGACTTCGTAAGAAACAACAATCGCCATCGCCGTTGAAATGCTCATAGGAAAGGCGTACATGAGAGATGAAAAGTTCATGGCAGATTGATGACTTGCTATTATCAAAGATGAAAACTTTGCCATAATCAATCCCACTGCTGAAAAAAATTGCAACCTCTGCAAATACAGTTCCACCAATAGGCAATCCTAGTTTTATCAGCTTCTTTTATTTTTATTCCTGTCCAAAGGTAATCGATTCTCTAAATGTAGTTCTTTTAGTTTTTCTTGTTTAAGAAGAACGAATATAGAGATTAGCAATAAAGCCCAATAAGCCAAAAGATGTACCAAGACCTGCTCCTGCTCCTCCAAACTCAGGAAAACCAAAGACACCGTATATCAAGAAGTAGTTAAAACCGCTATTTAGAGGGTAGCAAAAGAAGCATCAAATACATGGATAGCTTGGTCATTCCCAGTGTGTCCAGTAATGAACGAATGACACTAAAGAGTAAGAGCGGAATGATTCCGATTGACAAAAACCATAGATAACGAATTGCTATATCTGCAACTTTTTGGTTCCAACCCCATATTGCTTAGAACCGGCGGAGCAGCAATAAAGACTAGAACAAAAGAAAAATGGATAAGCCAAGGGAAAGATAAAGAAATTGATAAAAATCAGAAGTCACTTCATCTTTCTTTCCTCTTCCTAAATGATGAGCCAACGATAGGGACTAGAGCTGAAACAATCCCCGTTAAAAAGGTAAAAAAGGGATTCCACAAACTAGTCGCCATGGATACTCCAGCTAGATCAATCGTATTATACTGCCAGTCATGGTCGTATCGACAAATGAAGCCGAATAATTGGCAAATTGATAAACTAAAATTGGAAAAGAAAATCTTAAGAAATAAGATAAATTTATCTTTAAAATGGTGGGTTGGATACATACAGTCTCTCTAGTTAATGATTTGAAAGAGCAGATTAAAACTAGTTTTTATAAATAATCTGTCCATTACAGATGGTGTATTTTATCTGCCCTTTTTAAAGTTTCACCGATAAATGGTGAATTAGATGCTTTAGAAGCAAAATGTGAGCCTACGATACAATCAGCTTTATCATCGAAAATGGTAATATCAGCTGGACCATTTTCAGCCAAATAACCTGCTTCAAAAATGATACAATTTAGCTGGGTTTACTGTCATTTTTTTCTAATAATTCCATCAAGCTTAGCTCACCAGCTTCGACTAAGTAAGTTAAACCGAGTGACAATGAAGTTTCTAAACCCTGTCATACCTGATGGAGCTTTTGGTAATATCTTCGACATTCTTTTCATCAGCATGGTGAGGCGCGTGGTCAGTCGCAATGACAGAAATGACACCTGACTTGAGCCCTTCAATAACTGCACGGCGGTCTGACTCCAATCGTAAAGGTGGGTTCATTTTTGCATTGCTTCCTTGGGTCAAGAGAAGAGCTTCAGTTTTAGAGAAATGTTGCGGTGCTACTTCTGCAGTTACATTTGCTCCTAAACCTTGAGCGAACTCCACAACCTTAACACTTTCTTCCCTTGGATAAGTGCTGGATATGAACATGAGCTTTTTGTTGCATAGGCAATCATGACATCACGTGCAATCATTGCATACTCTGCAACTCCTGTAGCGCCACAAATATGGAAGTGTTCTTTAGCAATATTTTCATTAAAACCTAGCGTACCATTCAGACCAGGATCTTCTTCGTGCAGACTGATAAAGGTGTTAAGTTTTTTAGCCTCTTCCATAGCTTCTTTAACTACTTTACTACTTTCAAGAGGAATACCATCATCTGAAAAACCAACAGCACCAGCTTCTAAAAAGCCCCTTAAAGTCAGTCAAGTCTTTGCCATTAAAGTTCTTGGTAATCGTTGCTACAGATTTAACATTAATTTTTCCTCGCTGCAGATTGAAGAACTTCCTGCAAAGTCTCAACATCTGAGATGGTTGGATTTGTATTAGCCATCATTACGACAGTTGTAAATCCACCTGCAGCAGTTTGCAAGGGCTCCTGTATGGATATCTTCCTTGTGAGTTTGACCAGGCTCACGGAAATGAACGTGGATATCTACCAAACCGGGAGAAACAACAAGACCCGTAGCATCAATGACCTCTGCTCCATCTACGTTAATTTGAGGAGCAATTTGAATAATTTTCCTTCATCTACCAAGACATCACACACTTGGTCTAAACCAGATTTAGGATCCATGACTCGACCATTTTTGATTAGTAACATAACTATACTCCTTTACTCGTAAAAATCCACTTGGGTATCTAATAACTTATCACCATCATAAACAAACTTTGCTGAAAAGAATGGTTTATCTTCTAAAAAGCCACTCTACGAAGGTGTGGTCACCTTCCCAAGTTGGTTTGCTTAAAACCTCATCATAAGGAACCCATTCTAAGGTCCCTTCATTACAGTCAATCAATTCTCCTTCAAATTCTGTCACCTTAAAGACGTAGGTATACTCAGTCTAAGTCTGGTGTAAACTCTGGAAAGGTGATAACTCCTTTTAGAACAGGTTTGGCTTTTTAACCCAGTTTCTTCTAAAATTTCACGAGCGGACATTCTTGTGGAGTTTCTCCGCGTTCTAACTTTCCACCTACACCGATCCATTTTCCTTCATGCACATCATTAGGTTTCTTATTGCGATGAAGCATGAGTAACTCTTTTCCATTATCAATGTAACAAATCGTCGCTAATTGAGGCATATTCTCTCCTTATCTAAGCCAATCGATTGGCTCTTGTTCGGTTTCTTTTAAGAATGCATTGGCCTTGGAAAAGGCTTTGAACCCCAAAATCCTCTGTAAACAGAAAGAGGACTTGGATGGGCGGATTCGATGATCAAGTGCTGAGGATTGGTCACCAGTGCTTTTTCTCACGTGCGTAAGCACCCCAGAGTACAAAAACCACAGGTCTATCAAGATTATTGACGACCTTAATCACAGCATCTGTAAAAGGCTCCCATATCTGACCTGCGTGACCATTGGCCTGACCAGCAGGAACAGTTAGACAAGCATTGAGAAGTAAGACACCTTGCTCAGACCAAGTTGTCAAATCATGGGATTCCTTAACTCCAATATCATCTGCTAATCTTTTCAAGATATTTTGCAAGGATGGAGGTGCTGGAATAGAGTTAGGTACAGAAAAACTCAAGCCCTGCGCCTGACCTGGTCCCGTGATAGGGATCTTGCCTAGAATCACCACCTTAACCTCTTCTAGAGGAGTTGTCAAAAGAGCCTGAAAAACTTTTTCCTTAGGCGGATAAACAGTTCCTTGAGCATAAACCCGCTCCATAAACTGATTGATTTTTCCAAAATACCCTTCAGGAAGTTCTTGCTTTAATCAATTCATGCCAAGATGAGTGTTGCATTGTTATCTCCTTCATCTATATTGCCTCTATTATAGCAAAAAGTGGCTATTGAAACCACTTTTTACAGTATCTATGAACATCCGAGAAGTTTTTATAAATAATCTATACTAAAGAGCCTTTATTCAACACCTTTTCTCGTATTAGAAAGAATAAATTCTTTGTCGATGTCATCAACGTTCATTTCAGTTCGAGTATTAAGATTTTTCATGATATCTTTTATTCAATTCCTTTGCAACGCTTGTCTTAAACTCATCAATTGATTTTTGGTTTATAGTAATCAAATCCTCCAGAAGCTCACTAGCAGCAGCCCCCAATCTGAAAGATAGCCTATAATGTCAAAAACACTATCATTGTATTTTTCAAATCTTTTTAGTTTCTGTACTTTTTAAATAGCCTGAAAAGCAATTTACAAAGGTATAGTAATATCTCGAGTCTCGAAATGAATTGAATTCTGCACTATGAAAAACTTGGATCGAGAATCCGTGCTGATCGTACATCTTCCATGGTGGGTTTTTCTGGTCATTTTAATATCAGTCTGCAGATAAGCATAATAGGTTTCCTTATCAAAGAAAGCTCCGTCTACTGCTATCAATGAACCGTAGATACCATCCTCATACTGAAACACTCATCACAGCACCGTTCCTATATTTACTTTCTACAGGAACAGGCGAGCAATTCTCTTTTTGGGCTTTTTCTTTTGACACTTATCTTTTCTAAAAACTTATCTAGATGTGCACCCTCTGTTTTTAAAAATTTACTATCTGCATCTAATTCTTGGGCAAGAGCTAAATCTTCCTTTTTATCAATAATCTCTTTGATTTCAAGTAAGAATCCATCATCTAATTGCCCAACTTCCCACATACAATGTGCCAGAGCGAACAAGACATTATATCTATCGTCATCGTATAAATCCGATGTCAAGTCATTTTTGATTGTATTTACATCTTCACCTCGATTGTATCTCTCAAAAATCTTCTTTAATATCTAAGGAAGTATCATTTCCAAATATCGTTGCATCCCATGTTCCCATAATTTTTATGCACCTTTTATTTAATTTTATTTTAGCATCTTTAAAGTTTTTCCCAAACAATCCAGTAAATCTTGGTAAGAATGGACTTCGTAAGTCGACTGAGCTTACGTCTTATTTTTCTAAATGTTGAGGATTGTACCAGATAGTATCAATTCCTGCATTATTCCCACCCTGAATATCAGCCGATAAAGAATCACCAATCATAAGGGCATATTTTTATTAAAGTTAGGGATACGAGCTCCGATTCTTTCATAGAATTGTGCATCCGGTTTTTGGGTTTGCAATTGTTCAGAAATGAATACTTGGTTGAAATAGGGTGCCAAACCCGATTGAGCCAAACGACCTGTCTGAATAGTAGTTATCCCATTTGTCGGCGCGTAGAGTTCATAACCACGATCAATAAGGGCATCTAAGAGTTCTATAGCACCAGAAAACACCTGTCCCTGTTGAGCTAAATAAAACTGATAGCGATTGACTAAATAGGTACCATCTTTCTCGATCCCAAAATGCTCAAAACAATTTTTGAAAATCAGTATTCACTAATTCATGTTTTTGTAATTTTTCTTTTGCTCCAAATCCTTCCAGAGAGCCTTATTCATAGGAACGTAATAGTCTTTTGTAGGCTTGGATATCCGCAACTCCTTCTTCTTTTTAGAAGTTGTGTCAAAGCCACATCCTCAGCAGTATCAAAAATCAAGCAAGGTGTGGTCAGATCGAAGAGTAAAAATTTATAAGTCATAAGAATAGTATCCTAAAGTTTCTAAATAATGGTTGTTAAAATATTTTCACAATCCTTAGCTCTAAGTATATCATATTGAACATCTTATTTCTGAAACTTAGTTCATATCCCTAACTAAATTTTAACTCAATGTAGGTTTAATAAAAAGTTTGTAAAATGAACAATTTTTCTTATTCTTTTTAAGAATTTAACGGAAATTTCCTACTTTTTATATTATCATTTCCCTACACTCTTTATTGTGATATAATTCACGTTATAGGGGAGTTTTAGTGTTAGACTAGGAGGAGGCTTGGTTAAGGTTTGTTTATAAAATTAACCTATATGACTAACTCGTCTTTCAGTTTCTGATTGACGCTATTGTATATTATATTTAAAAACTATCTTAAATTTATTAGAAGGGATATATAATGAACAAAAAGAAAAAGTTTAGTATTTTTCATTTTTGATATGTGTATTAACGACTGACTATTTTTCGTATTTAGTTTGAATAAGACATTTGCTGAAACTCCTGCTGGGTCTCGTTATTAAAGATGCTGACACTGTAGTTAATGTTGAAGATTTTGAGCTGATCATTCAGTAACAAAAACGATTGTGAATCCAAAAGAAGAAACAACTACCACAACCACAACAACTACTACAACAACTACGACTCGAGCAACTACGACTTCAATAACCACTACTGAAGCACTCTATCACAACTTCAGGAACTACAACCGAAGAAAAACCCGGACTTCCTAAAACCGGAGAAGGTAAAGGAACATTAGTTACGATCATTGGTTTTGTAACTTTAATTTCATCAATTATTTTGGTAGCATTTCTACATAAATCAAAAAGACTAATTCTAGTTTTAAAAATTAGGTTTGATTAGTCTTTTAAAAAGAGTGGGACAGAAATCGGTAATTTGTTAGAATTCGATTTCGTCGTCCCACCTCCGCACAGTTGAGTAGGGCTGTAAAGCTGATGAAATCAGCGTAGTAAAGCTCACTCAACCACTGCGTCTTGCTCGACAATCAAAAGACAATTGAGAGGCTAGGACTTTTTGTCCCAACCCTTTTTGCATGCTTTAGATAAAAAAATCGATAACTAGTTTTGTTTTAGTTATCGATCACAAAAGAATTTTTAGTCCTTTCTCACCAAGTTTGCTATTGATGGTCATCATGATACTTGCTATTTTCTCACCCCAGTATGGGATCAGAAGCGTATAAAACGTTCATCCCAGATGATTTATTACCAAGATGAGTTCTACCTTCATCAATATAATTCTCTCGAATCCATTTTGCTGCCCCCAATATTCCTTTGTCAACATTATCAAAACTCTTTGCAGAATCATATGGAGTTGTATCATAGGCTGCAATACCAAAGAAGTTATTCTTTATCGTTTAGCAATCTGACTACGTCCCCAGGCGCTTTCTAAGGCACTGTGAGCCATTAGATAGAGTGCGTTCACCTGATAACGTTTTTTTCCGCTTCCTTAAAGACAGCTCCTTTACCTGCAAGACGACTTCCGTTAATATTCATTAGAGAATAAACTTTATCAAGTTCAGCTGCGGTATAATTTGGTTGGCTTTCTTAGGTCTCTATAGAGGAATGGATTCTCCACTTTAAAATTATCAAAGTTAATGCCATCTGCTGAATAGTATTTTTGTACCAATAGCCATAGATGAACTATGAGGTGCTACACGAATACTTGTATAAGGCGATAATTTATGGTAAATGTAACGCCCGTCACTTGTGTAATGAGGGATAAACTCATTATTGGTGTTAACAGCTACCAGGTCACTCCTATTCATAAAGCCTGAAAGACCAGAAATTTTGAACAGGGTACTCTGTCACCTTGAGACTCTGTGTCAGAAACTGCAACGATAGTACCTTGAGAAATATAGCTAAGTCTAGCTCCAGAAGCACTATAAACGTAGGCTGTGATTGGTTTTACTTTATAATAGCTAGATGGATTAGAAATCCATTTCCCATTATTTTCAAAGCTATAATTTTTACCATTGATTTTTGAGTTTTCCCAGTAGCATATAGTCCATCATCTTTTGAGATAGTACCAAGCATTGTAAGATCTTATCAAAAGATCCACTCATTCTTAGCCATATAACCATATGATTTGAGATAGTAGGACCCTTGCCATTGGTTTTCAGCATAAGACCCCATCTGATTTTAGGTAGAACCAACTATTGTACTTTTTATCAAAGAACCATTCGCTTTTGAGCCATGGCGCCACTATCTTTTAGGTAGTATTTATCTTTCCATTGACTACTCAACATGACCCCGTCTTTATCAAATAGAGTACCAAGAGCTATTAATCTTTTCCCATTTATTACGAACGACTTTTTCCTGAATCAGTAGCATAGTACCACTTTTCATCCATCTTTTACCCAGTTCTTTTCAGCCATAGCACCGCTAGATCTGAAGAAGATAGTCATTATAAATGATTTTTGCTTAACATGATACCCAGTTTCATCAAAAACGATACCATGAACCATTAATCTTTTTTTCCCATTTGTTGCGGATAATCTTTTCCTGATTCTGTTGCATAATACCACTTCTCTTCTATTTTACCCAAGAAGTTTCAACCATAGCACCGCTTTTTGTTAAAGAGATAGTCATCATAAACTGTATTGCTAAACATGATACCGTCTTGGTTAAAAATAATACCAGTGGCCAGCTATTTTTCCAATTCGTAACAGCCTTTTTATTTTTCATAATAACGCCATTGACCATTCTCTTTTTGCCAACCTTCTTTGTTGACCTCTTCAGTAATTTCTTCTGTTGAAGAGTTATCCTTAGTAACAGCTGTTTCTTGTTTCTGTGTCAGATTGAGAAGAATCCTTTTTCTGCCTTGATTTGTGTCTTTCGTTTTGATTCTGCTTATCGTTCTGCTCTTGACCTTGAGCTTGCTTTTTTCTCTTTAGCTTCCTTATTCGTTTCATTTGCTACAGTTTTTTTCTGAACTTTTGAACTTTGTTTGTAGCTTGGTTTTCCTCTGCTAATACAGTTGTTTTTGAAATTCCCGGCCATGGAAAGAACAACTGTACTTGCTAGTAATATCTTTTTCATTTTTTTATCCTTTCAATTTTATAAATCCCTATATTCTTTACTATCTCGTTTAAGGACGACAATCATCCATTTTATTATACAATATTATTTCAAATATAAAAGTAAGGTCTTTAAGAAGAAAGAAAGTTGTAATATTGTTAAAACAATTTAGAAATAAAAAGTCAACAAAAAGTAGTCGAACAATATCTGAACGACTACTTTTTTTATTCTAATAATTAACCTTCTATTACTTTGGTACGCTTATTAGTTAGAAACGGTTTTATTAAGATGGATAGAATAGCTAAGATTGCAAAACTGATACCGACATACCAGTATGGTGCATCAAGTGTGGTTGAACGACCAGAAAGATTGACAATCCCGCGGAAAAGCGTACCTGCTGTAATAATTGCTACTGCCGAATTCCATAGATTAAAACTAATACGAGAAATTTGAGGAAGAGCTTTGAGCAAGATTGTTAGTATTATCCCACCGACCAGAGGTACGGCGAACGAGTAATGCATGTGAACTGATGTCTCTCCAAAACTAAATGCTTTATAAATTCTAGAAAAAGCAAAGAAGAGAATCGTAATTAGTGTATAAGAGATGGCAGTTTTTTTAAAACGTTTTTTGTTAGGATTAATAACCGATGTAGACAATGTCACTCACCGCCCTTTCTGAGATTTTGTTTCCGCCAGTTGTTGGCTTGTTGATAACCTGACCGTTGAAATAAAGTGTAGAGGATCCACCACCATCAAGATTATAAGCTGTTTTAACACCGTGTGATTTCATAATTTCAGCTAGCTGGTACAAAGAGAGACCTTTACTTTCAGAGGTACGTCCGTCAGAGACTACAATTATATAGTGGTTTTCATCAATAATACCAATCGCTGTACGGGGGTTTGAAGCCATAGCTTGTCCAACTTCTGTATTGGTATCAACAGTAGTTTCACCATTTTCGACCAAGGCTGGTCCAAAAGCTAAGAGATTAACAACTCCGTCATTGACAAGTTGCTCAGCAGTAATCTGATCTTCGTAAATAATCTTGAAAGAACCATCTTTATAAATAGCTAAATCACCATTATTAGAATTTTCACGGACAGTATCACGATAGACAACTCCATTACGGATAACATAACCGGAAGAGTTAGCGCCGTAATAGTCACCATTAACTGCTAGAATTGCGTTATTATCTGCAGCAGTTACAGATGTTTTAGCTGTTACGTTTGTTCCAAATGAGTTTTGAGCAAATGCTGTTTTTAGATAGTCTGACGAACTTACTGTAACATCAGCCACATATACCTGGGTGTTATTCACCGTCGTTTCTGACAAATTGATAGAAATATTGTCATCCTTGTAACTTGAGTCAGTTACTGTTGCTGTTTTAGCAGCTTGGCTTGCTGTGGCTGTATTTGTACTAGTGTTAGTTGTTGTCACTGTTGAAATAGTCTCAGCTAGTACAAAGGTTTTCAGCATAGAGTAACTAAAGGATCCTGTTAATAGTAGGCCTAGAACCGAGGCATAAGCATATCGTTTCTTTAAAAATTTCATAGTACCGTTGATGTCCTTTCTTTAAAAATGACTTTCTTCTGAACAGTCCATGAGACCGCAAAGAGAAGAATACCGCCAATAATCTTAGAGATTAGGAGATTAATTCCAAATACAGTAAAGAATAGACGAATAAGCAGCGTATCTAGAACAAAGAGTCCAACTGCTAAACCAAAATATCCCATTCCTGTCTTAGCAAGGCTATCGTCGTTTTTAAAGACTAGTTTCTTATTGGTAGAGTAGTTAAAAACGGAGCTTGTCACACGAGCTAGTCCGTTAGCTAGGAAAAATTCGGAAAACTTGTTGGCGCTGTTGGTAAAAACCAAGATTGCAATAGCGTAAACAAGGTAGTCTACAACAAAACTACTGAGAGATGACAAGGCAAATTTAAAAATATTTTTATAAATCATTAATCCATCTCTGATTGGACGGAAGTGTGAACCCTCATTATCATTGATATAAACAGTCTCAATAGGAACTTCTAAAATTTAATATTCTTTAGTAGCTTCAAGAAGCATATTCATTTCATATTCATAACGTTGTCCCTTCGATCTTTAGCATAAAAGGAATAAGATTTGTTGTAAAAGCTCGAAGTCCTGTCTGAGTATCTGCTACTTTTACCCCCAGTTTGAATCTTAAAAAGTGCTTTTTGTTAAGCTATTTCCGAAACGGCTACGAAGGGGTACTTTACCTGTGAAGGCCCGCACACCCAAGATTAGCTTATTAGGATTTTCAGAAGCTTTGTTAGCCGTACGGAAAATATCCCAAATCTTATGTTGACCATCTGCGTCTGCCGTTACAACCGTTCCATAGCTATTTTTGTTGTTGGATATAAGTAAAGGCCGTTTTTAAGCGCTTGGCCTTTACCTTGGTTCACTTGGTGACGGAGTACCGTAGCATATTGTTCTGCTTTATCAAAGATATTTTGACACTTTTGATGAACTACCGTCATCGATAACTAGAATGCGAAAATCACTCTTTTCGTGGATTTTTTCGATGAGTTTGATAAGTTTATTATCAGGTTGATAAGCTGGAATTACTATATAGTTCATACCGGCACTCCTTTCTTAGTGATGGTATAACTATACAGACCATCGCTTGAAAGATACCTTATATCAGTTTTCTTTAAGAAAAAGTTTAAAGAAACTTTAATACTGGAACTCGTTTTTCTTTAGAAAGTAAAAACGTTCAATATTAATAAATATACAAAAATCCTCAAATAGCAAATGAATTTGAGGATGGAATTTATTATAAAAATAAACTATTTATTCTATTTTTTTCTCTTAATTTTCTCGACAAAGAGATAGGCTGCGGGACAAGTTAAAGTATTTTTGATAGTCAGATTATTGATTTGATAAATTTTTTTTCGGTCTGTATGTGGAAATTCTCTACAAGCCTTGGGACGGACATCATAGATGGAACAAAGATTGTCACCGCCGAGAAATGGACATGGCATTGACTTAAAGACCTTATCACCGTCTTCATCTACCTGTAGAAATTCATCTTCGAAGGCTGGTAATTTCATTTTAAAGTACTTGGCAATGCGTGTGATATCTGCTTCCTTAAAGTCAGGTCCAAGGCTCTTGCAACAGTTAGCACAGGCTGTACAATCAATTTCTTCAAACACTTCTTGGTGAATCTCCAGCGCAATCTTATCTAGGTTTTTGGGGGCTTTCTTTTTCAAATTTCCAAGGAATTTACGATGCTCTTTTTGCTTTTGTAAAGCTAATTGGTGATAGTATTCGATATCGATTTCTTTTGACATAGATTCTTTAACATCCTTTTCTGAAACTAGTATACCATAACTGAAAATAAATAAAAACTACTGCCATTAAGGCAATAGTTTTTACAAGATTAGTTTACTTCTACCACCTCAACCATATCTTTGCCAAGTAAGATTAAATATTTTTCAACTTGATCTATTTGGTAAGAACGAGACAAGGCTTCTGCATATAGAGATAATTGACCTCTATAACGTTCAATCAGTTGACTTGGATATTCATAATGATCTGTCTTGTAGTCAAAGAGAACAATTTTTATCCTCATAGAGGAGATAACCATCTAAAATTCCACGGACAACAAAGTCTTCCTGACTCTTAGCATCCCGTTTTAACATAGAGAAGGGTTGTTCTCGATAAAGTTTATCTTGATTTTTTAGAATCTCTTGACCAAGAGCTGTATCAAAGAAGGACAAGATTTTTTCTAGATTAACTTTATCTTTAACAGCTGAAGTTGCCTGAACTTGCTCCAAGGCTTCTGCCAAGGTTTCCAAAGTAGGTTTCTTAGCGAGATTAATTCGTTGCATGAGTTCATGGGTGGCACTACCGATCTCAGCTCCAGTGACTTTTTCTGTCTTGGAGAAGTCTGGAAGTTCAAACTGAATCATAATTTCTTTTGGTTTAGATTGACCAGCTACTACTACACCTTCCATATCCATGACTGGTTCATAAAACTTCTTAATCTGGCTTGGGGTCTGAACACTCGGAAGATTAATCGCTGCACGGTGGATTTCATTATACACTTCCACTTCTTTCAGCATTTGTAAAGCTTCCTTAATGGTATCAGACTGACGGTTGCTTGCCTGAGAAAGATCTTGGAGCTGGCTTTTAGTTTCCAATTTACCGATAGCTTCTTCTGTCAGTTGTTCTTCACCCTCGAAACGAACACTAAAGTGTAAGTCCTCTTTAGAAAAAGCTTGATAGATGGCCCAAATCCAGTCCTGGAAATTTTGAGCATCTAACCTGGTTTGACGAGTTAGGAGACCTTGCCCATTTGTCGGGTATTCTTTAGACTCTAACTTTTCCCTAGATCCCTTTCCGAATAGATAAAGTTTTTTCTCAGCACGAGTCATGGCTACATACAGTAAACGCATCAACTCAGAATAGCTTGCTAATTGGAGCTCCTCCTCATTTTGACTATAAGTCAAGCTTGGAATCGATAACTTAATCGTAGATGGAACATATTCCTCTTTTGCATTTGTAGCTACTCTAGCTACGTATTTAAGACCAAGGCCATTTTTACGACTTAGGATAACTTCAGACATGGAATCTTTCTTGTTAAATTGCTGATCAATATTGAGAATAAAGACATAAGGGAACTCAAGCCCCTTACTCTTATGAATACTCATAAGCTCCACAGCATCCTTAGGTGGAGCTACAGTGACACTGGCAAGGTCGTGCTTGGCTTCCAAGACTTGATCAATCATAGTTATGAAACGTGATAAGCCTTTAAAATTACTCTTTTCAAACTGGTCAGCTCGTAGTGCTAGAGCATAGAGGTTGGCCTGTCTAGCCTGACCATTTGGTAAAGCACCAACATAATCATAGTAGAAACGTTCACTATAGATTTTCCAAATAAGGTCATAAAGCGAATGAGTTTTTGAGAACAAACGCCAAGAATTTACAGTTCCCAAGAAAAGGTTAAGCTTTTTATGGAGTTCAGATTTTATTAAATCCTTTTGGATACTAGTTTTTGCTTGAGCATTGACTAGTTTTTCATAAAAGTTTTCTTGAACCTTATCCTCAGAATTTTGAAGAGCTAGACGAGCCAATTCATCTTCATCAAAGCTAAACATTGGAGACTTCATTAAAGCAACTAAAGCGAAGTCTTGTAGAGGATTATGGATGACACGAAGAGTATCCAACATAACCTGCACTTCTAAAGATTGCAAATAATTGTTTAGAGCGCCATCAGTTTTAACTGGGATCCCATATTCTGACAAAGCAAGTAGAACCTGGTCATTCCGACTTCTGCTGGCAGTCAAGAGAGCAATGTCATTAAAAGGAACCCCTTTATCATTATGAAGATGCAATATCTCCTTAATGACCATTCGCATTTCACCAGTCAGTTTGTTGGTCGAAAACTCTTCCTCTTCCTTAGAATCACCGTCAACATCCTTATCATACAAGAGGACTTCTGCCTTGTTTTCTGAGATCTGGGTTGTAAATCAGTATTTCCGAAAACAAGTTGATGCATGCCGTCATAAGAAATCTCTCCAACTTCCTCGTCCATGAGATGCTTAAAGACGTCATTGGTAGCATTTAGTACTTCAGAACTACTACGGAAGTTTTCCTTGAGCAGTATTAACTGACCTTCTTTACCATCCTGAGCAAAACTATGGAATTTTTCATTGAAGATTTGGGGATCTGCCTGTCTAAAACGATAAATAGACTGCTTGATATCTCCCACCATAAAACGGTTATACCCGTTAGAGAGGAGCTCCAACATTCTTTCCTGGATATGGTTGGTATCTTGGTACTCATCGACCATGACTTCGTGGAAACGTTCCTGATACTCTTTTCGAACTTGAGGGAAGTTTTCCAAAATCTCAATGGTATAGTGACTAATATCCGCAAATTCGAAGGCATTCTCTTCGCGTTTACGCTTTCGATAGGCATCAACAAAATCACTCATGAAAACTTGGAAAGTCTTTACTAAGTCCCAAGACTCTTGATGATATTTTTCCTGGAATTTCAATAAAGTAATTTGATCATTTAGTGCAATTAGCTTTTCAAACTTGTCTTTTCTCTCTTGGTTGTATGCTTCTTTCAGTTCTAGGAGTTCAGCCTTGCGACTAGCATTTGTGAGAGCACGGCCACCCTTATCTTTAGAAATACTCACAACTCGCTCTAGAACTTCTTGATATTGATTAAAAGTAGATTCATTTGTTAAAGATCCAATTTCATCAAGAACTTGTTGGACAGCTTCTAAGTAGGCTGCTTTTCCCAAATTCCTTGGCATCATTCTCTAGATGGTAACGGAAGAAACTTTCCAAATCCCAAAGTCTTTCTTTTAAATCCTCTGCAAGTTTTTCTTTAGCAACTGTAAAATCGGCCTTTTCGAATCCTTTTAAGAAAGTTTCCTGTAGCCAGGCCTGAGGATTACTAGTGGATTGTAAGAACTCATAAATCATATAGACCTGTTTACGCAATCCACGTGCATCCTTGCTTTTACCCGCAAAGTTCTTGACCAACTGACTAAACTGTTCTTGTTCCTTACCTTGGTAGTGTATTTCAAAAACCTGTCGAAAGACTTCGTTTTTTAAGAGGAGTTGCTCACTTTCATTCTCAAGAATGCGGAAGTTTGGAGCAAGATCTAGAAGATAGCCATGTTTGGCTAGAAACTTCTGAGTAAAAGAGTCCATAGTTCCAATAGCAGCGTTTGGTAAATCAGCTAATTGTCTTCCAAGATGCTTTTTTAGCTCCATATCTTGAGTCTCTTGGATTTGTTGGCTGATTTTCTTTTCCAAACGTTCTTTTAACTCAGTTGCTGCCTTTACCGTAAAGGTTGAGATAAAGAGTTGGCGAATTTCTACACCACGCGCTAGTTGATCAAGAATTCGTTCAGCCATGACAAAGGTTTTTCCTGAGCCAGCTGATGCTGAGACCAGAATGTTTTTGACCAGAACTGTAAATAGCTTGAATTTGCTCAGCAGTTTTCTTGGGTTTCTTGTCAGAATGAGCTTCTTCTATTTGCAACTTTTCAATCTCTTCTTGGGATAAAAATTTCATCGCTCCAACTCCTCTCTAATTTTATTAAACCATGTTTCCTTATCATTGCTCTTAGCGACCTTATCTAACAATCTAGCCTGACCCAGATGGTAATTAGCTTCAAAACCAGTTATCGACTGATATTGTTGGACATAAGGGGCAATACTTCTGCCGTCTTCTGTGTAAGGATTGATAGCAAATCTACCAGATAAAATCTTCTCTGCAGCCTTTTTATAGATAAGGGCGTTATAGTCCAGCAATAACTGGAATTCCTCATCAGACAACTGATAGGTCTTGTTTTTATTATAAAGTTTCCCCAAGGTTCTTTATTTCTTTTTCAAGAAATAGCCCCTTGATACTTCATAGTCTTAGTTGTTTCTGCTAAAGCCTTTGAAAGAGTTTTAACAGATTGTAAGGAATGAACTGGCTCAGCCATCTCTAAATACATAGCACCAAAAGTCTGTATTTCCTTCTTTCTTAAGAGCGACCAGATAGGTTGGTAATTGTGAATTAAGGCCGTTATAAAAAGAGGAAGTTAAACTGAGTTAGAGATGATTTGTAATCGACAATACCGATAGCATCACTGGTCTTTAGGGCGGTCGATACGGTCAACTTTACCACGGACATAGACATTTCTGCCATTATCTAACTGAACAAAAGTTTGTTCCTTGCCACCAAAAGACTACTTCTTCCTGAATGGTTTCAATTTCAGAATTGTGACGCAGAATATGTCCCAGTAGCGCGTGCAACATCCAAGAGAACTTCCTTGGTTAATTGGGCTTCCAAACTTTCTTGATAAATCGCTTGAAACTCTGCTCTTGACTTGTTTCGAGAGTTGCTTGTTCTAAAGCGACGATCAAAGATGTATCATCAGGAAGTTTCATAGCGCGTTCAAAAATACGATGCAAGAAATTACCATGGCTTCGAGCATCCGGTCTCAGACGTAATTCTTCCTGCAAGCCTAAGACATATCGAAGGTAATAGCTGTATTCGTTTCGATAAAACTCTGTTAATCCAGAAGTTGATAGATAAAAATCTTGATCTTGAGGATACAAGGCTTCCAAAGTTTCAGTAGCTAAGGTCTTACTTTTTGGACTGGTCGGTAGGACAGGATTATCAAGACCTTGATCTTCTAATTTTCTCCCCCATAACACGAGCTAAAACCTTAATAAATGTCAAGTCCTGGTCACTTTTCTCCAACTCACCCTGCTGGTGATAAGCAACAAGACTAGACAAAAAGACTGTGATAAGAACCAATATCATCCTTTTGATAGTTTTTTCGATCGATTCTCTTTTCAATCTTGCTAAAACCAAAATCCTGCAATTCTTTCAGATAAACCGACTCTTTACTCTCGTTTTCATTGAGTAAACTTGGCGCTGATAAGACCAATTGCTTCTTGGCAGAATTTACCAAAGAAAGCATGGTATAGCGATTCTTCTTAAGATTTTCATGGCTAGCAATCAATAATTGAGAACCTTCTTGAGTCCTTTGATTCAGTACTTCTCTTTCTTCATCACTCAATAAACTCATGTTTTGAGTAATTTTAGGCAAGTGTTCTTGAGTTAAGCCAAGTGCATAGATATAATCAGAAGTCAAAGGCGCAATCAAATCATAACTTTGGACCAGAACAGTATCTACAGTTGCTGGAATTGTACGATAATTTGATAAGGACATCCCTGAATGAAGAAGAGCCAAGAAATCATCTAAAGCAACCTGAGAACCCTTGAAAAACGGTAGCAAATTGCTCCATTACGTGGCAAAATGCCTTCCAAACCTCCTCTTGTCTTTCTTGCTCTCTCTTCCATCGTTTCAGATAAGGATTGTGAGTGCTTGGTCACAGATGCGTCTCTCAAAAAGTTATTCCATTTTGTAAGGATATTTTCAGCCTTTTGCTTACGACTGGATAATAAGGTTTCTAGTGGATTTAGAACACGGACACGACAGCTCGTTTAATTTTCTCTAAATCAAATTTTCCCATGATAATTCTTTGTAAAATTCTTGTTTAAAGTTCGAAAGACCATCAATGCCTAGATAGCGGATATATTGTTCAAAAGCTATCAATTTCTTCTTGAGTTAGATCAGTATATAAGCCAGTACGTAAGAGATTAATCAAATCTTCCTGACGGAAATAGTATCGTTTGAGACGTCCCACAGATTCTACAAATTGAGTCAAAGGATGGTGAGACATAGACTCACTCTTACCTAGATAGAAGGGAATCTGATATTGATTAAAAATAGTCTGCAAAGGACAGTTTGTAAGACTCTACGTCACCTAGTAAGATACGAAAAATTCTTTGTAGCTAAGTTGAGCTCTTGGTGTAATTTCTGACGAATACTGCGAGCAACTAGCTCCAGCTCTTCTTTTGCGTAAGACAAGACCAGATTTGTAAGTCTTCTCTATCCTTATCGTCTACATCGATACTGATTTCAGAATAATCATAAGCACTTTCTAGTAATTTTGAGGCCTTGGCAAAAGCGTCAAGGTTTTCATGTTCTTTACAGGCATCTTCTGCCTTGGTCTGATATTTAAAAGCTAAATGACGTAGAAATTCAACACTGGCTTGATAGAGATTCCCTTCACTAAAAAGTGCTATTATAGGCTTTCTTGGTCGCATATACACCAATAATAATCTCAACACCCTTACGATGAAGCAAATCCACTAGGTGTTCCTCTTCTGCAGAAAAACGGGTAAAACCATCAATAACTAGGGTAATCTTACTAAAATCACTACTTACCTTGTTTTCTTCGATAGCATCAATCAGATAGGATAATGGACTCCCCTGTGAAACTTGACCTTGATTTAAATACGCTGTTATCTTTTCAAAAATTAAGAGCAAATCAGAGCGTTTATCAGCGTCAGTCAGGCTTTCCAAGTCCAAAAAGCTCATCTTTGCAGTTGAAATTTCATGATAAATCTCAATCAGTTGCTGGATGAGATCGTGGATCTTGCTTTAATAGCGCCGTAAACACGTAAATCCTTAGCGTCTATCTCAGACAGACACTTATGAAAGCCATACCAAGACCAATATCATCGAGACTTGACCTCTCAGGAATATCATTTAAAACCAGATAACGAGCCATTTGAGCGAAGCGCGTGACTGTGATCGTAAAAGAAGCCTGCTGACTCAAGTACTCCAGCACGGCGCGTTCCTTTTCAAAAGAAAGAGAGTTAGGGGCAATGTAAAGACTCGTTTGCCATTGGCAACCAGTTCTTGAGCCTCCTTAGTCAGAGTTTCTGTCAAAAGAGTCCGAATATCGGTATAAAGTAGTTTCATCTCTGCCTCGTTTGTTTTTCATTACCTTTTTATTATACCATTTTTGGGGTATAAACGTTTGACTAGCACTATTCTCATAAGGAAGTAATTAATTTTATATTGTCTATACGAGGACATAAAAAAACTATTCTTATTATTTTCAAGAATAGTTATTTGTTGTAACTTAGTAACATTTATTTTTTAATTATTTTACTTGCAAATGAGATTGGAAGATCGTCCTATATTATCACTAGAAAAATAATACAAGTAAATAAGCAAAATTAGGTTTGGTAAGCGGACAAAAGAGAGTGGGACGAAATCGGTAATTCGTTAGAATTCGATTTCGTTGTCCCACCTCCGCACTGATTGAGTAGGGCTGTAAAAGCTGATGAAATCAGCGTAGTAGCCCCCTCAACCACTGCGTCTTGATCGACAATCCAAAGACAATTGAGAGGCTAGAACTTTTGTCCCAGCCTCTTTTTCTAACAATTAAAATAACTCTTTACAAAAGGTAACTATTTCTTCAAGGTTGGCAAGAATAAATTTCAGGGAGTAGGTGAGTCATGGAGTTCACATACCCCGACCCCGCATTGTTAAATGCAATTTTTAAAAGAGGAATTAGAATTTGATTCCTAAAACACTACAGCTTCAATTACAACTGCTTTCAGACGAGCAAATATCTTTGGTAAAATATCACTAGAAGCGATGTAGTATTCAACCATGATTAAAGGTTTTCTTTTTAAGACCTAATTCCCTAACATGACTTCAGACCTCATTAATCACTTCACGACTAATGAAGTGATTGTATCTCTAGTCGAGATCCAAGAAACCTTTATGAGGCGTCATGTTAAAGAAGGTCGCAATATCTTGTAATTCTTGATCTGTAATTTCTTGTTCAATGACTCCGCCTTGAGCACCAATTTGTGAAAAATCATAGCGACCTTTTTCAATAACTTCAATCATTCCATAAGTCTCATCTAGTGAAGTACCCGATGCAAAGAGACCATGATGAGGCCAAAGAACAGCTTGAAATTCTGCCATTTTTCTGCAGTTGCCTTTCCCAATTTCAGTCGTCCTGGAGTCATGTAAGTGTATGACCCCAATCCCTTCAGGAAAGACGACAATCGATTCCGCCTGCATTTTCCAGAGAAGACGTGATAAGTGACGCTCCTCTAATGGTTGAGTAAATGATAGAGCGATTAAGTTTGTTGGATGACAATGGAAAACCACACGCTGATTAGGATTTACTTTCATACGTTCCATATGACTCATTAAGTGACTTGGAAATTCTGAAGTTGGTTTTCCTCCGTCATTAAAGCCCCACACCAATTCTGCATGTTGGCCATCTTCTGTGATGCGGACTAATCCAAGATCATTTTCTGGATTTCCTGCTACATTTCTAAAGTAACGGCCAGTTCCTGTTACAAGATAATATAGCCAGCCAAAGGAGAAGCATCGAAGCTGAGATCAAGTACTTCTTTCACTTCTGTCACATCCTCAAAAAGAGGAAACTTCTTTTCCTGTCAACCGAAGTGAAACATTTCCCCCATTTCGTTCGTCCCAATAGCGCTCATAAGATTCTCTTGTCACTTCTCTCATTTTTGTTACATAAATAGATTCTACAAATTTTTGTCATTGTTTTCTATTCCTTTTTAATAATTTATTTTTTAATCCACGTATATTTAAAAATTCTAGTTTAATTGTCACTGATTAATTTTAACAAGTCCAATCCAAACGGAACATAGTTCATTATACAGAAGTAACTCCAAAACATCACTATATGGGAAGTTCTTCAATTCTTATGTATAAACTGATCAAGATGTGAAAAAGAAAGTCCAATTCCATTTGTTTCAATTGCTGACTTAGCTCAAACATTACTTTCAAGAGACCTTTTAGTTTGTGATTTAGAGTTCCAACTACGCAAGTAATAGTACGATGGATAAATATTCCAAAAATGTATTCCCGTTTTCTGTTAGATTTTTCTTAGCAAGAAACTTATGAAAAATTCTCGATCACTTTCCCAGTTGATTTGTCGCGATATGTGATAGAGCCCTTCCATCTTTCGACGACATATATTCTACCGTCAAAGTATCAAATGTCTACTCAACGCTACAATATCAATCGCCATAAGGTAAATCATCTTCACCCTCTTTCCCAATTCCATTCTAACTGTTTAACTATTTTTAAAAATATGTTACAATGTCTCTAAAACAGTAGAATAGTATCAAATATACAGGTAATTTCAATGCAAAAATCTAACCGAGTTTCTCCAGCAAGAAACAGAGATTGAAAAACAACACTCAAACATTCGTTCAAGAATTTTCTGAAATGAACCCCAAACTCCCCCATTTGCTCAATGATCTCTTTTTCACAATCGAGATATTTACATCAGCAAACAAAATCGCTATGCTCCTTATCCTCTTCATTCACATCAATTTTTAGAGCTAATTTATATTCATAGTAGGGTGTTGTGAGCAGATCATTAATGGTCAGGTTTATACTCTTTTCAAGGTGATATTCTCTTATTGGATGCGGGCGTTCAACATCAATGTAAAAGTTTGAATGAAGGGGATATTGTCATTAAACTACTCATCAAAGATAGTAACATTTCCTTACATGGTTTAGAAGAGACTCAAGGAAATAATAGCCTCTTGTATCATCTACTTCTTAGTCGGTATAGCCATCTCAGGAATTACTGAAAAATTTTTATTATTCTCCGTTCCCAAGAAATCCCAAAGAGTACCTCAACTACTTAACCGAATGATGGAAGAATATTTTTCCAGAATGATTTTTTCCAGAAATTCTCAAACATTCTTTGAGTATCTTACTCTTCGAATTAGCACGTTCTATGCCAAGCACACAAGAAAAATCCTTCAAACTCGAAAAAGACCCCTTTCTACAAGTCCTTGAGTTAATTGATAAAGACTACAAAAATATTACCTTAGTAAAAGCTGCAGATCAATTAAATTTTTAATAAAAACTATTTGAGTAACCTTGTGAAAGAAAAAGCGACCATACCTTTACAGAGCTAGTACATCAAAAGAAATTAATGACCGCAAAATTACTAATTCAATCAACAGATTTTTCTATTGAAAATATTTGTCAAACCGTAGGATTCAACAACAAGACTTATTTTTATAAACAATTTACTCCTACTGTATGGAATTAAACCCTTCAGAAATGAGAAAAGAGGTAAAAGAGAAATTACAAATTTTTAAGATCATCCACAAATCCCA
>BNJV01001518.1_pt1 | contig 68959 bp, 100 predicted proteins | sample 8540591 | NCBI WGS metagenome assembly BNJV01 (sample SAMD00202457, study PRJDB9452) | human saliva metagenome | host: Homo sapiens
GTAGATGTTGGTATATCCCATGTTCGCAAGCTTTTGCGCTGCTTGCTTGGATCTGTTCCCGCTTCGGCAGTAAATCAGGATGATCTGATCCAGATCCGGGAGTTCTTCCGGCCGCTCCGCTTCAATGCTCTCATTCGGAATTAGAATTGCGCCAGGAATATGGCCTGCATCGTATTCATCTTGCCTGCGGGCATCTACAATCACATGCCCGTCATCCCGGGTCATCATCTGCTTTGCCATATCTTGATCGATCTGATGATAGCTCTCGACCTCTTGCACTGAACCGGCAGTATTTACCAAACAACCAGTCAGAAGAAAAATGGTCATCAAAATCAAAAACAACGGTCTTGGAACACCTGAGCGCCCTTTTTCCACTATTGCTCTCATCTTTTTCATTCTATGTTACCTCGGTAAATTCTAATTTGTACTGTTCATATTAAAATAAGCTTTTTACATACTCAAGTAGTATTTCATCCGAATAATCACCCCCCTGTAGAATATGCTATATTCATTATTTCTAATGTAGATTCATCTAAATTCTTGTCATTATTTGTAAATTCTGAAACTATTTTTTTATATTTTTTTCAAAAATCATCTTCATTTGCTCCATACGGCAATTTCATCCGGTCATCCTTTCTGCAAAAAGCTCCTTGCTTTACTCTTTTTAAATTATATACCTATATGTTAAAAATATAACAGGTTAACCCTGATATTTATTCAGGTTTTTATTGTGAATATAATTATTCAATACAAAAAAATATTTTTAAAGAAGGTTTTTTTATATGAAACTAGGAATCGTTGGCCTACCGAATGTAGGTAAGAGTACATTATTTAACTCATTGACAAAGGCAGGCGCTACTGCCGCAAACTATCCTTTTGCTACTATTGACCCTAATGTAGGTGTTGTAGCGGTGCCGGATGACAGATTAAAAGAACTTGGCAAATTATATAATACAAAAAAGGTAACACCGGCACTTATAGACTTTGTAGATATCGCAGGTCTTGTAAAGGGTGCCAGCAAGGGTGAAGGTCTTGGAAACCAGTTTTTATCAAATATCCGTGAATGTGATGCCATCATCCATGTTGTAAGATGCTTTGATGATTCAAATATCATCCATGTAGAGGGAAGTGTTGATCCGATAAGAGATATCGAAACTATCAACTTAGAGCTTATATTCTCCGATATTGAGATTTTGGAGCGAAGAATTGCAAAGACTAAGAAAGCTGCAATGAATGACAAAGCTCTAAAGCATGAGCTTGATATCCTTTTGGAGCTCAAGGACATACTTGAAAAGCGACAATATGGCAAGCAGCTACACATCTTCTGATGAAGAGGATGTCGCATTTGTAAAATCACTTGGACTTATCACATATATGCCTGTTATCTTTGCTGCAAATGTGGCTGAGGATGACCTTGCTGATGACGGTGCTTCAAATGAGTATGTAGCTAAGGTAAAAGAATATGCCGCAAAAGTCAAATGCGAAAGGTATTTGTTGTATGTGCAGCCATTGAAGAAGAAATTTCACAGCTGGATGATGAGGAAAAGGCAGAATATCTTGATGCGCTCGGTATCTCAGTGTCAGGTCTTGATAAGCTTATTGCAGCCAGCTATGATCTACTTGGACTTTTAAGCTATCTTACAGCCGGTGAGGATGAGTGTAGAGCCTGGACTATAAAGAAAGGCACAAAAAGCTCCGGGAGCGGCCGGAAAGATCCACTCAGACTTTGAGCGTGGATTTATCAAAGCTGAGGTTATCAACTATCAGGATCTTCTTGACTGTGGCTCTACATCTGCCGCCAAGGAAAAGGGGCTTGTTCGTATAGAAGGTAAAGAATATGTAGTACAGGATGGAGATGTAATACTCTTTAGATTTAATGTATAAAAAGTTTATATAAAGGGGCTTATATGAAAAAAAATACATTACCTGTTTTTTTGGTGTCGGTCCTATTTATGCCGTCAGTTGTTTACTTCTAACCGCCTTTTGGACTTTTTCTTAAAAAAAGAAAAGGATTTCTAAATGGTGGAGATCTTCCCGGTTTAAAAATCTGAAGCAATGCGTATAGGCTTTATGCTCATTTTTTTATCGGAGTTGCATTGTGGATATATGCTGTACTCATTCAAAGAATCAGTAAAGAGATAAGCAGCGGGACATTTGGTAACAATCGGAATATATTCCATTGTCAGAAACCCTATATACCTCGCATTTTTATGTGTGTGTACAGGCATTCTGGTAACTGCACATAATGTGTACTTACTTATAATTCCGGTAGTTTTATATATATTCTTAACTGTACTGATGAAGCAGACTGAAGAAAAGTGGTTGCTTGATAAATTCGGATCGGAATATATAGAGTATTGTAAACATGTCAACAGGGTCATACCCTGGTTTAGACATTAATATATTTATGCCATCACCTGTGATGACGGAATGGAGATTATTATGGCGCTAATGGATTTATTTAAAAAGGCTTTTATGGGGGCAACTGACGAGGAAAATCGAAAAAATAAAGCCAGAATGAGAGAAATATTTAACAGCAGTGTTGCAAACGGTGATGATTACAAGCTTATTTATTGCCATATGGAAAACTGTACCAATGCTGTTATAGTTCAGGTTACAAGACATAGTAACTTTATTGTAGGATACAAGGAAGGCGAAGTTGTAGTTATTCCTGTAAATGCAGAACTTACAGAGTATGGGGATGCAATGGTATTTAATAAAGCAAATGAGAGCTTCACAAAAACATCTCTAGGTTTTTGTTTTGTAGGAAATCCTGAAGTTTCTTTACAATTTGTTCCTATGACATACGAACCCGGTATAACCGCAGGTGCAAGACACTCAGTTTCAATCACTCAATCATCTGCAGAAGTGGCTGAGTTCAAGAATTTCTTTAAAAAGGGATTACAATAATTTGTAAATGTGAGAATTATGAATAAAGAAGATATAATTACTGCACTAAAAGAAGCTGTGGTACCCGATGAAGAGTATTATATTAATAGTGAAATAATAGATGCAATGCTTGAGTATCCTGATTCATTCCAATTTGTGAAGCCTATCTTGGAAATAATATCACAAAACCCAAGTGTTGACTTCGGGATCTCCCGGAGAGTTGGTCCACTTTGTAGAAAAGTTTTATAAAAAGGGCTATGAAGAAGCACTGATTGAATCGGTAAAGAAAAAAATCCTACATTTCATAATATATGGATGATTCATCGTTGCTATAATGATGCAAAGCTGCACTTTCCATAATGACTTTTTTTATCACTGATAAATGAGATTAAAGAAAACCCTTCTACATCTGCCGATATTATAAAGGCGATTGAAATGTTTAATTGGTAATTATTTAATAAAAAAATCTTGGAGCCGGCAAATGCCGATTCCAAGATTTTTTTGATTTATCAACCACTATATTTATAATCTTCTTTGGAACATAAATTTCTTTTCTTATTGTTCCTTCAAGCTTTCCGGCTTCTGATAGAGCTTTCTTACCTGCCTCTATAGCGTCTTCCTTGTTTACATTGGCATCAAGCTCAATAACAAGCTTTGTCTTTCCGTTTATCTGAACAGGAACCTCTATTGTATCCACTTCCTTATGGCTTTCATCAAATGTAGGCCACTCTGCATGGAATACCGAGCCTTCTCCACCAAGCTCCTCCCAAAGCTCCTCACCTATATGAGGTGCAAAAGGTGCAAGCAATATAGTAAATGCCTTTAGTGTTTCCTTATCCACGCCGTTCTTTTTGCTAAGCTCATTAAGCTTATTATTGTACTCCATAAAGCCTGCGATAACTGTATTTAAGCTGAAAGAATTAAATCTCTGCTCAATATCGGAGATAAGATTTGCACGAACTCTTAAGAGTTCTCTGTCAGCCTCTACATTCTTATCTTTATTGTCCATTACAAAGCTTTATAGAACTTATTTAAAAATCTTGATACACCCTCGATACCTCTGTCATCCCAGTCGGCATCAAGCTCAGGCGGTCCTACGAAAAGCTCATACATTCTAAGAGCATCACAGCCATAGTCACGAACCAGATCATCAGGTGAAACCACATTTCCCTTACTCTTACTCATCTTCTGTCCGTCACTGCCGTTTATCATACCCTGGTTGAAAAGCTTTGTAAAAGGCTCATCAAAGTCAACCACACCTATATCATTTAAGAACTTGGTGTAGAATCTTGAGTAAAGCAAATGAAGTACCGCATGCTCAACGCCACCTATATACATATCTACAGGAAGGTACTTATCTGCCATCTCTTTGCTTACAAGCTCTTTATCATTGTGAGGATCCACATATCTAAGGAAATACCAGCTTGATCCTGCCCACTGCGGCATGGTGTTTGTCTCACGTTTTGCGGCGGCACCACACACAGGACATGTTGTATTTACCCACTCGTCAATAGCCGCAAGTGGTGACTCTCCTGTTCCGGTAGGCTGATAGCTCTCTACCTCAGGCAGTCTTAAAGGAAGCTGTTCCTCAGGCACAGGTACATTTCCACAGTGTGGGACAATGTATTATCGGAATAGGCTCTCCCCAGTAACGCTGTCTTGAGAATACCCAGTCACGAAGCTTGTAGTTGGTAGTCTTCTTACCATAACCTTTTTCTTCAATCATCTGTGGTGCTTCAAGCTTTAACTTCGCACTCTCCATACCGTTCCAGTCACCTGAATTTATCATTGTTCCTACAGCATCTGTATAGGCTTCTGTCATATTTTCAATTTCTTTGCCGTCTTTTGCTATAACCTGAACTATAGGAAGATTAAATTTCTTTGCAAACTCAAAGTCTCTGTCATCATGTGCAGGTACACACATAATAGCACCTGTACCATAGTCAGCCAAAACATAGTCTGAAAGCCAGATAGGTGTTTTTGCGCCGTTTAAAGGATTGATTGCATAAGAACCTGTAAATACACCTGTCTTTTCCTTTGACTGCATTCTGTCTACATTTGACTTCATAGAACTGTCAAAGATATACTTCTCTACCGCATCTCTTGTCTCATCTGTAGCCAGAGATTTTGCAAGCTCATGCTCAGGTGAAAGTACCATAAAGGTAGCACCGTAAAGAGTATCAGGTCTTGTAGTATAAACAACTATATTCTCATCTCTTCCGTCTACTTTGAAGTTTACTTCGGCACCATAGCTCTTTCCTATCCAGTCCGACTGCATCTTTTTAACCTTCTCAGGCCAGTCAAGCTTGTCAAGGTCATTAAGAAGTCTGTCTGCATATGCTGTTATCTTTAACATCCACTGACGAAGATTCTTCTTTGTAACAGGTGTTCCACATCTCTCACATTTTCCGTCTACTACCTCTTCGTTTGCAAGTCCTGTCTTGCATGAAGGACACCAGTTAATAGGGAATTCCTTCTCATATGCAAGGCCTTTTTTGAACATCTGAACAAATATCCACTGTGTCCACTTATAAAAGTTAGGATCTGTAGTATTAACCTCTCTGTCCCAATCATAAAGTGCAGCGATTTCATTTATCTGTCTTTTGATATTAGCTACATTTTCCGCTGTGGATTTTGCAGGATGAACTCCCATCTTTATTGCGTAGTTCTCTGCAGGAAGACCGAATGCATCCCAACCCATAGGATGAATTACATAATTACCCTTCAGCACCTGATATCTGCTCCATACATCAGATATTACATATCCTCTCCAGTGTCCTACATGAAGTCCTGAACCTGAAGGATATGGGAACATATCCAAGCAATAGTACTTTGGCTTTTTTCCATCATCAACATTTACAGGGTTTGCTTCCCAGTTTTTCTTCCATTTCTTCTCTATTGCACTATGATTATAATGTGCCATAATCTCTTCCTTTCGCTACCGGTTTAAAGTTGATTAGAGCTTCCCTCCACAAAAGTGAAGTTAAAGCTCTACTCAAAATAAGTTAAATTTTAGAATCTGAATTTATCCTCAAAGTAAGCCTTAAGCTCTGCTATCGGAATTCTTACCTGCTCCATACTGTCTCTGTCTCTTACAGTTACAGCATTGTCATTCTCAGAGTCGAAGTCATATGTAATACAGAATGGTGTACCTATTTCATCCTGTCTACGATATCTCTTACCGATATTTCCTCTGTCATCAAACTCTACATTGTAATACTTTGATAATTCCTCAGATATCTTAAGAGCACCCTCATTAAGCTTCTTTGAAAGCGGTAAAATACCAATCTTAACAGGAGCAAGTGCAGGATGGAAGTGAAGAACTGTTCTTGTATCACCGCCCTCAAGAGTCTCTTCATCATATGCCGCACAAAGGAATGCTAAAGTAACTCTGTCTGCACCAAGTGAAGGCTCTACTACATATGGAATGTATCTCTCACTTGTCTCATCATCAAAATATGTAAGATCCTGTCCTGAAACTTCCTGATGACGACCAAGATCATAATCTGTTCTGTCTGCGATTCCCCAAAGCTCACCCCAACCAAATGGGAAGAGGAATTCTATATCTGTTGTAGCATTTGAATAGAAACTAAGCTCCTCTTTGTCATGGTCTCTAAGTCTCATCTGCTCCTCTTTGATACCAAGAGCTATAAGCCAATCTCTACAGAAACCTCTCCAATACTCAAACCACTCAAGGTCTGTACCCGGCTTACAGAAAAACTCAAGCTCCATCTGCTCAAACTCTCTTGTTCTAAATGTGAAGTTACCCGGAGTGATCTCATTTCTGAATGACTTACCAATCTGTCCTATACCGAAAGGTACTTTCTTTCTTGAAGTTCTTTGTACATTCTTAAAGTTTACAAAAATACCCTGTGCCGTCTCAGGTCTTAAATAAACCACATTTTTAGCATCCTCTGTTACACCCTGGAAGGTCTTGAACATAAGGTTAAACTGACGGATATCTGTAAAATTGTGCTTACCACAGGTTGGACAAGCTATCTCATGCTCATCAATGTACTTTTTCATCTCATCATTTGACCATGCATCCACGCTACCGTCAATAGTAACATTATTTTCCTGCATATAGTCCTCAATGATCTTGTCCGCTCTGAATCTCTCATGGCATTCCTTACAGTCCATAAGAGGATCTGAAAAGCTTCCCAAATGTCCTGATGCTATCCATGTCTGTGGATTCATCAAAATGGCACAGTCAACACCTACATTGTATGGTGACTCCTTTATAAACTTCTGCCACCAGGCAGCTTTAACATTATTCTTTAATTCAACACCCAAGTTACCATAGTCCCAGGTATTTTGCAAGACCGCCGTATATCTCTGAACCCGGATATACAAATCCTCTTGATTTAGCCAGTGCTATGATTTTTTCCATGCTATATTCCATGAATTTCTCCTTTATTTAAATATAATATAATTAAAGCCATCTACCTTGGCAGTATTATCATCAAACTCGATATCATTTGATACATAGGTGATTTTTCCCTCTGTATACACATCGGCCTTACCGTCTATTACAGCAATATAATTGCCTTTGATTCCGTCAGGTATATCTATTGAATCCATCTTTGATACATCAATATCGCTAAGCTTGTATACCTCTACAGAATTCAAATCAAAGCTGTTATCTTGAGTGAACTTTGCAAACTCTTTCATACATTCAAATGAGCTGTATGAAAATACCAGTTTTGCCACATTCTTTTTTATTGCGGCATCTTCAAGTTTTACCTGATTATCCGCATTTAACTTATTAAAGTCTTCTATCTCTGCGTTGGCAAAGCTTTCAAGCTCATCGCTCTTCGCTTCCGTATCTATTTCTTCAACCAAGGCGGACTTTAGTGTGCCGTCCCCGGATATAAATATAGAGCTTTGATCAGGATGGTATGAATATGACTTGTTTCCACCACAGCCTGTCAAAAATAACAGCAATGCTGCAGCCGCCAAATATCCCTTTTTCATGAGCACTCCTCTTCTATATAAATTTATCCGCCCAAAAAGCAGTATAACAATTAAACTATGTCAGAATATTCAAATTTTTATTAAGACACTAGAAACAAGTATGCCACAAAAACGGCTCATTTTCAAGGTAGGAGAGATTTTTTATTGTATTTTTGTTCGACTTAAAAAGCTCCGATTTAAACGTAGTCTGAGCTTTTTATAATTAATTTTTCATACTATCCTATTACTTAACTACCGGTGATGCATATTTACCGGGATCCTTAGCGGGTTTACAGTATTCTCTCCATTCATCAAAGCTATGAATATCATGCTCTTTTCCGTCTACTGAATTTTCAGCATTTATTTTTAACTCCGTCAAAAGACACTTCCCTACCCTCAGGCAGTATAATTGACATTATTTCCTCTTCACTTGGATTACCTGTAAGTACTATATCTACTGCCATTCTTTCCCTTACTTTATCTTCATTCTTATTTTTTTATTCCATCGTATAAGCTCTTAAGTTTAGGGAACATATTAAACAGCTTTTGTATTATTTTCTGAGATATCTTCTATATCAGTAAAGTGTATCTGCCTGCATCCTTCAAAAAAGCTTAATGTTCTTACATAGTTCGTATCAAAATCTGACCACAGCACCCTGCCCATATTTTTGTTTCATAAACTTACTAAATTGTGATGTGTATATTGAGGTTTATTCTGTTTTCATCTTCTAAATCACCTATGATATCCTCATATTCTTTTTTTCAAACAGCTCTCCTGTCTCTACATCAATATATATCATCCTTTTTGTATTATTATTCTTATCTTCATTTGAAGGCACTATATCTTCCGCCCCGAATACAAGACAGGGCTTATTTTCATACATTCTTGTTGTGAACATAGTATAGTCGGTAGGCATTATATTCATATTCTTTTCTTTTTAAAATTTCAAGAACATCTATTTCATTTTTTTATCTTCCAACCTCCTATACCATAAACCTTTACGTCAAAAATTTTTCTATATTTCTTTCTAAATATGTTTTTATCTGTATTTACATCCCTCATTCTGTTTGAATTCACTGTCATGTTCACTTCTACAGCATATTTTTAAAAGGTATATATAGCATATATCTTATTACAGGGTCTTCACTTTCTTTTATATCATTATCCTGTATCGCACAGAGGGCATTTCCGTCTTCACTAATCCAAAGCCCGTGCAGATTATTTTTTATTCCCCATGTCACTGTGTAACCGTCATCTACAATCTTATGTGTTGTATTTTTCATCCACCTTTTTTTATCTTTACCTGCACATCCGATACAAAAACATTATGCAAAATACAAATAATAAAAACAGCTCTCTTCATCATTCTACTCCTCTGCCCATATATTTATTTGTTATCAGGTATAGGGTTATATCTCGACCTTTCTATCTCCTCCGGCTCCATATACTTTTTAAAGTCGTCAAAGTTATTAATCTTATGCGGTAATCCGTCTACCGAATGCCTGCCGTCTACTATCACTCCGTCAAACGATATATCCTCTACATTCTCAAAGAACATATCCGCTAATTCCTTATCGCTTATACTGTCAGATAACATAAAGGTCACTTTAGCCCTTTCTCCTTCGGATATAAGTTTATCCAGATTCTCCCTTAATTTTTGGAAATAATTCATATAGTTTTTTTATTATCTTTTTGGAATTCTGTCTGTATCATATATATATACATCCGTGAAACCTTCCCATACTGATGAGGATATAACAGTAATATATGAATAAAGTGAATTTTTGCTTTAAAAGTATCTCATTAAAAATATCCCATTTATCAACAACCGCTATCTTTTTCACCTTTTTTTATATCTGTCTGCAACATCTATTACCCAATCTTCAAAATATGTTTCATCTTCAATATTGATAAATACAGCTTTTTCCCCTATCTTCATATCCATTTTCTATATCTTTTGCTTGTTTTTTTCAGACCGCACCATAATGTACGGTTTCCCGTCATATTCTAACGCCATTGCTTTTATATGGTCTGTCAGGGTTTTATATTATCATCATTATCAAAGATACTTTTTCACATCTATTGTTTTGAGCTTTTTCCCCTGTTTTTAATATCATATATATCAACATTAAATTTATCAAGCTCCGTAGTTTTCAAATTAAATCCCAAAAGGATTTCCGTTTTTCATCCCAAAAAGTATCCAAATATCTTCCCTGGAAGTCATTATCTGTAGCGTATTTATTTGGGGATTATATCATCATCCTTACCTCCCCATTTCGTATTATCACCGATCCCCCTTATATAAATATATTACATATAATGCATCGTTATACTCATTGATTTCACTTGCATAATAACCGGTTTTTATATGTAAGATCATATCCTCCTCTCTCAACCTTATCTTCTTTTTAGCACAAAGCACATAAGCACAGGCAAAGTAATATGCCCTATAAAAATCTTATTTTTTTCTCATTTATTTACCCCTCTACCGCCTTTTTTATCCATCATTATAAGCTTCTTAATAAAAGCTTGTATTTACTGTAAGGACTTTTTGCAACACTATTTTTTATATTTATTTTTTTACTAACAAACTTATAATATATAATTCTATTCTTCGCATCAATATATTTAGAATATCCGAGATTAAAAGAAATTATAAAAATCAGGAAATATGCCACAAACATGAATAGTTCCTATACATTTATCTTTTTAAAGTAATCCATACTCGAATTTACGTATGAAAAATCTATCATAAAATACACTTTTTACATATATGCTTTTTGATTTTACCTATTAGTATATCCATTTACCAATATATCCATAAATGATATTTTTGATTTTGTCATATCATCATATTGATCTTCTAAAAAAATTATCCTATCAAAAAATTTTTTTGCAGGTTCTTCTAAAATATTACATCCACCGTTCCACAATTTTTTTAATAATTTCTTGATGCTCTTCATTACCTACATCTTCAAACTCAAAAGTAGGATTTTCAATACCACACTCCACTCTTAACAGTTCTTTAAATCCGCTCTCATTAACCATTCTTATCCTTTTTTTATAGTATCAGGATCAAATAAACCTGCAACAACGACACACCTATAATTATCTACACTAAATGTTCCGCCACAATAATAATTTTGGGTTAATATACTTTGATTGATCTCTGACACAATCCTATCCTCTTTTTTTATAGCTATATAAATAATCCACTACTCCATTAGCCATGTTCTTCATTAAATCAGCAAACTTAAAAGCTGCAACATTTAGTATATTCTCATTTGAATTTTTTTCTTTTTTTTTATAATTTTTCCAAGAAAATTTCAAGGTCTATATTACCTCTTCTCCTAAATATATCTGTTGTAATAACTTCACTATAGCTCTCCTTTTTAGGGTGACAAAACTACACCAATATTATTTGCTCCCAACCATCTGTTTTTTTCATAATTTAGGTAATAATAAGATTCATTTGAACTTGTATCATAATACAACTTACTTATATATAATTGAGTAAATTGTATATATGACTTATCAGGTAAATCCTTGTATACATCATCTATCAAATTTTTTTATGCTTCCAAATAATGTAGCCAACCCCAGTAAATTATTACTCCGCCTTACAAGATAATTATAATTATTCTCATCTCCAACATCTCCATATAGTAATATATCACTATTCTTTTGTAACAGTTCTATGGTTTCACTATATAATATGTTTATATACTCCCTTGCCCGCTTGCTGCTCAAAGTGTATATACCATGATATACAGGACAACTTGAAGGATTTTTCAACCGGCTTTATCATAGAGTTTAATAGCTTCTCAAGATTATCACTCTCATCCTCCATACTTAATCTTAAAATATATTCTGCTATAAATTCTTTTGTCACTTTTCTCTTTTGGAATTTTTTAAAAATACCTTATCAAAATTCTTGTTTGCAAGTTCTATAATGAATTCCTCTTCATTACATTCTTTCAAAGAAGTATATGTGTCCGATAACTCCTGTGGTGAAAATCCCAATCTTTTCATTTCATTTATTTCATTATCTGTCATTTCGGTACTCAGTGCATCATAACTGTCAAAATTATCCCCTGCCACAGAACTGTACTCTATATGTTTTGTATCAACTTCATATGCGAAATTTATTATTTTTTATTTTGGCAACCGCATAAAATAACCAGCATTAAACCTGCGAGGTAAAATATACTTCTTTTCATTGCTTCTCCTCTTATTATCAACCGCTAATCAAATAATCTCAACTTAAATGCCCTTGCTTATATCTAACTTTATTATACTTTTTTTATACAAATTATGTAAACCCGAAATACTTATAGTAATTTTTATTTTACTTTTTTATAACTATAGATTTTCCCTCGACTATATATTTTCACATACAAAAAAACAGGGACTTTCATCCCTGTTTTTCATTTATTATTATTTATTATTTATTATTTCAACAACTCTCCCATTGTATGCCAGCCAAGTACTGCACATTTTACTCTTGCAGGCATATGTGAAATATCTCTGAGGGCTCCGGCCTCATCAAGTTCCTCTATCTCTTCTTCAGTTGCCTCTCCCTTTATCATACGGAAGAACATGTCTGAAAGTCTGATGGCTTCATCCTTTTCAAGACCTATTACCATATCAAGCATTATATCTGCTGAAGCCTGTGATATGGCACATCCGTCTCCTACGAAAGCACCGTCTTCTATGATGCCTTCATCATTTACTTTAAGCTTTAAAGTGATATGATCGCCACAGCTTGGATTGACACCGTCCAGTATAAGATTAGCACCTTCAAGATCATGTTTATGATAAGGTCTTAAATTATGCTCTGTCAGAATTTCATTATAAAAGGCTCTGTTCTCACTCATCGTATCCCATCTCCTTTCTTATCTCTAAAAGAGCAGCTGAGAGTGCATCTATCTCTTCCTTTGTGTTATAGAAAGAAAGACTTGCTCTTGTGGTTGAATTTATTTTTAAATGTTGTAAAAGCGGCTGTGCACAGTGATGTCCGGCTCTTACCGCAATACCCTTTGAATCAAGTATCGTTGATACATCATGCGGATGCACTCCCTCAAGTATAAAGTTTATTATACCGCTGTGCTTAGAAGGATCCTTTGAACCAAGTATTCTGACATACTTGTTCTTTGAAAGAACCTCCATAGCATACTCACTAAGTTCTCTTTCGATACTCTCTATCTTCTCATATCCTATGCTCTCTATATAGTCGATAGCTGCCGCAAGTCCAACCGCACCCTCTGCATTTACTGTACCGGCCTCAAACTTATGAGGTAGTGGTGCAAATGTGGCTTTTTCTTTGGTAACATACTCTATCATCTCTCCACCGCTAAGGAACGGAGGCATGGCATCAAGTAATGCCTTCTTACCATAGAGTACACCGATACCCATTGGTCCGCATAACTTATGACCTGAGAATGCAAAGAAGTCCGCATCCAGTTCTCTTACATCTATTTTCTTATGAGGTATGCTCTGTGCACCGTCAACAACAACTACAGCTCCCACACTATGAGCTTTTTCAATGATATACTCTATAGGTGTAGGTATTCCAAGTACATTTGATATCTGTGTACAAGCTACCAGTTTTGTATTTTCATTTATTTTAGAGTCTATCTCAGCCTTTGTAATCTCACCGTCTTCCTCACAATCAAGGAATACCAGCTTAGCTCCTGTAGCTCTTGCCACCATCTGCCATGGAAGCATATTTGAATGATGCTCAAGTATACTTACAACTATCTCATCACCGGCCTTTATATTGTTTAGACCGTAGCTGTATGCCACAAGGTTTAAACTCTCTGATGCATTTCTGGTAAAGATTATCTCTTCACTTCCTGCTGCACCTATAAACTTCGCCACTTTGCTTCTGGCATTCTCATAGTCCTCGGTAGCTTCCACACTGAGTTTATACACCCCTCTTAAAGGATTTGCATTGTGATGCTTATAAAAATCATTCATCGCATCCAACACTGCCTGCGGTCTTTGTGATGTAGCCGCATTGTCCATATATATTACATCATCGGATGCTAAAAGCGGAAAATCATTTCTGTATATACTCTTACTCATCTTCACTGCCTCCAAGATAAAGATTTACCTTTTCTTCAAGTTCGGCATTTTCAAGCTTCTTGCTGATAGCATCTATTCTGGCTCTGGCCACCATCTTTGTAACACTTTCCTTGTCCATACCTCTTGAAGTAAGATAGAAAGAGCATCTCCTCATCAAGGTTTCCTATGGAAGCGCCATGTGTTCCCACTACATCTTCCTCGGCACAGAGTATTACAGGTATACTCTGATTGTGGATATTCTGACCTAAGAGAAGTACATCCTCGGACTCTTCTCCGGTTGCATCTTTTGCGCCTCTCTTAAAATCAATAGTACCTCTTAGAAGCTTCTTTGAATTGTCATTAAGTACTCCTGAGGCTATCATTTTGCAATTACTTGACTTTCCTATATGGTCTGCCACATAGTTAAGATCTATCTGCTCCTCGGCTTTTCCATAGTAGCCAAGATCTGATATAAACTCACTTCTCTTGCCTGTAAGGCTTGCTCTTGCACCTGCAAATATTTTCTCTCCACCAAGTAAGAGCTGTACAAGCTCAAATGAAGCGTCTTTTTCAACATTTGCGCCTATATCATTGAGTGAAATATCACTGTCTGACTGAAGTCCTACCTGATACAATTTTACCTTTGCATCTTTCTCTGCAAAAACGAATGTCTGTACCGCCAAAGCACCTGCATTCTCCTCATTTGAAGAGTAATCCATCCATACATTGACATCGCTGCCTTCAGCCGCATAGATATAAACTCTTACTTTTGCAAGACTTTCCTTATCTCTGCATATATTTATATGACTGTTTGACTTTTCACCTGCAAGAGTATTTATAATAATATCTTCACTTTCAGAGTCACAAAGCTCTGTCATATTTGCTCCCATTCCTGTAGGAAGGGCCTTCATAGCTTCGATAATGTCTTTTGAAAGTTCATTATTTGCATTTTCATTTAAAACTTTTATATTTGCACTGCCTGTTTCACTTGGTATAGAAACAGCAGTCTCATTCATCTTTAGCCATCTCCAGGTAAGAACCGGTATTCTGTTTAAAGTAATATCTCTCATTAACCAATACTTCCTTTCATCTCTAATTGAATGAGATTGTTCATCTCTACCGCATACTCAAGCGGCAATTCTTTTGATACATTGTCGGCAAATCCGCTTACGATCATTGCCTTTGCATCCTCTTCACTGATACCTCTGTTCATCAGATAGAATACGGCATCATCACTGATTCTTCCGATTCTTGCCTCATGACCTACATCGGCATCCGCACATCGAATATCCATAGCAGGCACTGTATCCGAGCGTGATATATCATCAAGCATCAAGGACTCACATGATACTGCAGCCTTTGCATTCTTTGCTTTTTCAGACACCACTACAGCATTTCTGAATGTAGATATACCGCCACCCTTTGAAATTGATTTTGTATTTATAAATGAAGATGTATCAGGTGCCGCATGTACTACCTTTGAACCTGTATCAAGGTTTTGTCCTGCACCTGCGAATGTAATTCCTGTGAATTCCATTCTTGCACCTCTACCCTTTAATATACTCATAGGATAAAGATATGATACATGTGAACCGAATGAACCTGAAACCCATTCAATTCTTCCGCCCTCTTCCACAACAGCTCTCTTTGTGTTGAGATTGTACATATTCTTTGACCAGTTCTCTATAGTCGAATATCTGAGTCTTGCATTCTTTCCTACATAAAGCTCCACACATCCTGCGTGAAGATTGGCCACATTATATTTTGGTGCCGAACATCCTTCAATAAAGTGAAGATCCGCACCCTCATCTACGATAATAAGTGTATGCTCAAACTGTCCTGCACCCTTTGCATTAAGTCTGAAATATGACTGCAATGGAATATCAAGATGAACACCCTTCGGTACATATACAAATGAACCGCCTGACCATACCGCACCATGTAACGCCGCAAACTTGTGATCGTTCGGCTTTACAAGCTTCATGAAATGCTTTTGAATCATATCTGCATACTCACCATGCATTGCGCTCTCAAGATCTGTATATACAACACCCATCTGTGAAACTTCATCTCTTACATTGTGGTATACAAGTTCCGAATCATACTGTGCACCTACACCTGCCAAAGATTTTCTCTCAGCCTGTGGAATACCGAGCTTTTTCAAATGTATCTTTGATATCCTCAGGAACATCAGACCACTTTGTCTTCATATGTGTATTAGGTCTTACATAAGGTAACGATATTGTCAATATCAAGACCGTCTATAGAAGGACCCCATGGCGGAACTTCCATCTGATTATATATCTGTAATGCCTGCAATCTGAAATTCTGCATCCAGGCAGGATCGTTTTTTTCTTTTGAAATCTGAGACACTAACTCAGGTGTAAGACCTGCAGCTATCTTGAAGTTGTCCTTATCTTCATTTCTGAAGTCATACATACTTCTGTTAATGTCTTCTACATATGTCTTTTCCTTCATTATTTGCTCTCCTGAATATACTTTTCAAATCCATGCTCATTGATTTCATCTACCAAAGAAGCATCTCCTGTCTTTATGATTTTTCCGTCTACCATAATATGTGTATAGTCAACCTTTAATGACTCAAGTATTCTTGTACTGTGAGTGATTATAAGGAGAGCACCGTCTTTTTTCTTCTGATATTCTTTGATACCGGCTGAAACTGTTCTTACAGCATCCACATCAAGTCCTGAATCTGTCTCATCAAGTATTGCAAGCTTCGGTGAAAGCATAAGAAGCTGTAATATCTCAGCCTTTTTCTTCTCACCGCCTGAAAATCCTACATTCAAGGCTCTGTTGGCATACTCGCTGTCCATATTTAAGACTTCCATATTCTTTGCAAGGTCTTTTTAAACTGCATCATCTTTTACTCTTTTGCCGCTTACAGACTCTACTGCATTTCTGATAAAACTGCTGAGTGGAAGACCAGGTACCTCAAGAGGATTCTGGAATGATAAGAACATTCCCGCCTTTGCACGCTTGTCTGCTGATTCATCAATTATATTCTTACCGTCAAATATAATTTCTCCGCTGTTTGCAACATATCTGGGATTACCCATAAGAGCATAGCCGAGTGTTGACTTACCTGCTCCGTTCGGTCCCATAAGTACATGTGTTTCGCCTTTTTTTAATTTCTATATTTACTCCATGAAGAATTTCCTTTAAATTCTCATCATCTTCTATGGAAACCGTTAAATTATTTACATTTAATAATGACATTGATTTTTTTCCTTTCACCTCTCCCTTGAGCTTAGGGGTAATCTATAATAGAAAACCAGTATTCTATTAACTATATTGGAATTTTTAAGGCTTAATTCCCAGTAAGTCAATAGGGGATTAAAAAGCCCTTAAAAAGGGCTTTTAAATGCTTATGTATTTAATTTTGTACAATTTTTTTATACAATTCCCTGTGAAATCATTGCGTTTGCAACCTTCTCAAATCCGGCAATATTAGCACCTGCTACATAGTTGCCTTCCTGACCGTATCTCTTAGCCGCATCGTCAACCTTTGTAAAGATATCCTTCATAATGCCTTTAAGCTTCTCATCAACTTCCTCAAATGTCCATGAAAGTCTCATAGCATTCTGGCTCTGCTCAAGACCTGAAACAGATACACCTCCTGCATTTGAAGCCTTACCCGGCATAAAGAGTACTCCGTTATCCTGAAGATACTTTGTTGCCTCAAGAGTTGTAGGCATGTTTGCACCCTCTGCCACTGCAAAGCAACCGTTAGCTACAAGTGCCTTCGCTCCGTCAAGATCAAGCTCGTTTTGAGTAGCACATGGAAGATAGATATCACATTTGATATTCCAGATTCCCTTACCTTCTGTATACTTGGCAGAAGATACTCTGTTTGCATACTCTGATATTCTCTGTCTCTTAACTTCCTTGATATCCTTAACAATATCTACCTGTATACCGTTCTCATCATATACATAACCGTTTGAATCACAGAGTGCAACAACCTTTGCTCCAAGCTGCTGTGCCTTTTGTATTGCATAGATTGCGACATTTCCTGAACCTGTAACTACAACTGTCTTTCCTTTAAGTTCCTTGTTGTTTGCCTTAAGCATCTCATCAAGAATGTATACAAGACCGTAACCTGTAGCCTCTGTTCTTGCCAAAGAACCTCCGAAAGGAATTCCTTTTCCTGTAAGAACACCTTCAAACAATGTTGTAAGTCTCTTGTACTGACCGAAAAGGTAACCGATCTCTCTACCGCCTACACCGATATCACCTGCCGGTACATCTGTGTCTTTTCCGATATGCTTATAAAGCTCGTTCATAAAGCTTTGGCAGAATGCCATTACTTCTCTGTCCGATTTTCCCTTAGGATCAAAGTTTGAACCGCCTTTTCCTCCACCCATAGGAAGACCTGTAAGTGAGTTTTTAAGTACCTGCTCAAATCCGAGGAATTTAAGTATTGACTGGTTTACTGTAGGATGGAAACGAAGTCCTCCCTTATAAGCACCTATTGCATTGTTGAACTGTACACGATATCCCTTGTTTACCTGTACGTTTCCTTTGTCATCCACCCATGGAACTCTGAATGAAATAATTCTCTCAGGCTCTACAAGTCTCTCTAAGATACCGTTCTTTCTGTAAAGCTCCTCATTTGCATCAACAACAAGCTTTAATGACTCCAAAACTTCCTTAACAGCCTGATGAAACTCCGGCTCATTCGGGTTTGCAGCTACAACCTTCTCTAAAATCTCTTCTACGTATGACATAATTCTTACCTCCTAGGCTTTGTCGGTACTTTGAATACTCAAAATACTCTTGACGTTCAACTCTTAAATAAACGGTTGAATCATAAATATATAAAAAGGCAAAGACTCCCTATATAGGCGTCTTTGCCGAACACAAGTCATTTTAGCAGAATTTCTTCAAATGTCAAGAAAAAATCATAAAATATCTTCCAGAATATCAAGAGAATGAAAATGCCTGTCTATATATTTTCTTATCATGACATCCATATATTTTTTTCTATCTCTGTAAGTGCCTCCTCTGTGATTACAAAAGTGAAAAGTTTCTCAGGCTTTGAATATATTATATATTCCCAGGTATATAAGGCGGTTTTATCCTTAAGTCCCGGAGTCAAATCATACTCGCCGTTTATTGTCATAAGCTTAAGTTCGAAAATTCTTCTTACAAGTCTGTTGGGTATGGATTTTTTGGTTAAAGCCAGCAATGTATAATATATAAGCTTTAAGCTCTCTATATCCACCAAAGCTTCCTTTGTGTAATAATCAAGCATTTCAAGAAAATACGTGCCGTAGCAGGTACTCTCAATATCTGCACTTACATCTTCAAAATAGTTGGCAATATCCGCATTGACTATGTTATAAGAATCTCTGCCCTCATACAGTTTAAACTTTCCATATGCAAATATTCTGGCAAATCCCATCATCTGATTGTTGATACGCCTTGCACCTTTTGCAAAAGCATATATTTTGCCTCTCTCCTTTGTAAAGATAGTCACACGCCTGTCAAAATCACCGATGGGCATTGACTTTATAACAATGCCCGTCAATTCAACAAAATCTCTCACATTATAAATCCTTTGGATTGTAACCGAAGTTTTTCATCTGTACATCAGAATCTCTCCACTTAGGTCTGACCTTTACCCAAAGCTTCAGATTCACTCTGCTCTCAAGCAGACCTTCTATATCTTTTCTGGCTGCAGTACCGATTCTCTTCAGCATACTGCCTCCCTTTCCTATAATTATTCCCTTATGTGAGTCTTTCTCACATACTATAGCAGCCTCGATATCCACCATATCTCCGGAGTCTCTGTAGTTAAATGTATCTATCTCCACAGCTATACCGTGAGGTATTTCTTCCTGCAAAAATCTAAGAGCTTTTTCTCTTATAAGCTCTGCCGCTATTTGCTTATAGGCTGGTCTGTGACCGTATCCTCATCATAATACATAGGACCTTCTGAAAGATATTTAAATATAATATCAAGAAGCTTATCCGTATTTGTTCCCTTAAGTGCGGATACCGGCACCACTTCGGCAAACTGCATTCTTGACGAGTACTTGGCTATTACCTCAAGCATATCTTCCTTTTGCTTCAGCGAATCCATCTTATTGATAGCAAGTATTACAGGTATATTTACACTTGATAAAATCTCAAAGATATGCTCATCGCCCTCACCTATAAAGGTACTCGGTTCTACAAGCCAGAGCACCATATCCACATCTCTTAAAGTTCTTGTAGATACCTTTACCATATATTCTCCAAGCTTATTTTTGGCTTTATGTATACCCGGAGTGTCAAGGAATACTATCTGACCTCTTTCGTCTGTAAATACTGTCTGTATTCTGTTTCTTGTAGTCTGCGGCTTATTTGATGTTATAGCTATCTTTTGTCCTATCAGCGTATTCATCAATGTTGATTTTCCTACATTCGGTCTCCCTATAAGGGCAACAAATCCTGATTTCATATATTCTCCTATCAATCCTTATAAAGATGCTTTACCTCTTTAAAGAGTTCCTTATCCTTTTCTATCAAATCCTCATTACCGATAGCACAAATAAGTTTGTCTGAAAGCACAGCCTCGATAAGCGGTACCAAAGCTCTGATATCTTCCTCACTTGTATTCAATACCTCTTCTCTTTCCTTTACCAGATCCTCATGTCTGACTTTTGAGTAATATGAGCTTAATCCCTTTAATCCTTCTCTTGAAGGTGTCAGAGGTGTGTCAAGTTCACTGATTGCACCTATTACAGATTTTGTCATCTCTCTGTCATTTGCCGTAAAGTTTTTCACATAGTCCACTATGCCCTCATATACCTTATTTGTATTTAAAACATTAGGATCTCTGTATGAAACAAAACCTGAGTTTCCGCTTCTTCCAAAGATTGCACTGCATCCGTATGCGCCACCCTTTACTCTGATATTGTTCCACAGATAGTCATAACTTAAAAGCACCTTCAGTACTCTTAAAACTCCTGTATATTTAAATCCGTGATTTACAAAATTTCCGAATCTTGCAACATAGTTTACCATTGAAGGTGTTACAAATCCCTCATTTTTGATTTCTGTTTTTAATACGGCCTTTTTAAGCTTCTTACCTTCTTTGAAAAGACTGTCTGTAAGACTTTCTATTCCGTTAAATGCATTCTTATATCCCTTTTCATCACATATGGTATGTATCAAAAGATTATCCGCACTAAATACTGTTTTTTTGAGAGTCTTGAGAGGTTTTTCGTAAACTCTGTCAAAGTCTTTTTCTATATCTATATTTTCAAGGAAGTTAAGATAAGCTATACCCTTTGTCAAATCGTTAAATAAAAGTTCCTTTGATATATAAGATCCCGCTCTTGTAAGTGCACTCATATGACCTGATGAAACTAATCTGTCCTTACCTGCCTTTACCTCTGCAATTATATCCTTAACTCTCTTCTTATCCTCAAGCTTTGACATTGTGAGTACTTCAGCCACATTTGAATAGAGCCAGGATTCTTTGCCATATAATATTTTTGCATTTACACTGAATGCAAAAGGTAAAATCTATAGGATTTGCATCGGTTGCAAATGCCTCAATAACATATCCGACTCCACCTGAATTTAAATTTACATTTGTGGAAAGTGCCGCATAGCTTTGTTTCTTTGTATCTATATAGCCCAATATTTCCTTTAAAAGTGCCAGATACTTAAGTTCTTCTTCATTTGCAAAGTCAATATTGAAGATAAACTTCATATAATTGATTCCCGATGTAAATACTTTTGAGTGAATTACAGGTATATCTTTTCCTGAAGCCTTTACACTCTTTTCTTCATACTCAGGCATCTTTACTTCTCTGCTTATATCATCTCTGCTGAGTAGAGGAATCTTTAAGAGATCCTCTTCGCTTGAAGGCTCAGACTGATACTTTTTAAGTGCCAAAGTATCATCATATATCTTCTTTATCTCTTCTTTTGACAATGTATCTTTGAATGCTTTAAGCTTTGCCTTAAGATCGGCATCCTTCTTTGTGGTAAGACCTTTTTTAGGTGTCATGGTAACTATAGCCGTATTCTTGTTATCAAGAAGATAATTCTTTATCAGATTTTCAAAATAATTATTATCTATCTCTTCTCTGAGAGTTTTGAAAATATTTTCAAATCTCAAATGTATTGTAGGGTCCGCATCATAAAGCCATGAATCAAAGCTTGAAAGTCCGTACATAAGTCCCTTAGGATATGAACCGTAGTCAGCCTCTCTTGCTTTAAATTCAAATACATTTATAGCGGCCTTTATAGTCTCTTTATCAATTCCTTCATCTGCAAGCTTCCTTAAAGTACCCTCTATAACGGCCAAAAACTCAGGCTTTCTGTCAAGATTTGTATTCTTTGAAGTTACGGTGAAATATGGCATAGAGATTCCGTTTGCATATCCGCCGAATATATCCTCTCCTATGCCCGCATCAATAAGTGCATCAGTAAGATATGCTCCCGGTGCATCTATAAGCACATACTCAAGTATATGAAATCCCATAGAAACAACCGGATTAAGCTCTCCGCCCACCAATGTATTCCATGAAAGATATGTGGCATTTTCCTCACCCTGAGCCTCTGTAATAGGATATTCAAAGTTTGCTTCCTTTACACTTTCAAGCTCCTTTACTTCCTCTATCTTAGAATCCACCTCTCTGTATTCAAACTTATCAAGGTATTCTCTGTCTATCCACTCAAGCTTTTTTTGCCATATCCATATCCCCGTAGAGATAAATATATGAATTTGACGGATGATAATACTTTGAATGCATATCAAGGAAATTTTCATATGTAAGTGTAGGAATAAAGTCAGGATCACCACCGGATTCCTCACCGTAAGAATGTCCTTCAAACAACACCTTTGTTATTGACCTTTCCAGTACACTGTCGGCAGATGAAAAAGCACCCTTCATCTCATTGTATACTACACCGTTTAAAATAATATCTCCGTTTTCATCAGGATTACCCTTCTCATCCACTACTTCATAATGCCAGCCTTCCTGCCTGAATATCTTCTCCTCATTGTATACATTAGGATAAAATACCGCATCCAGATAAACTTCCATAAGATTGTCAAAGTCCTTATCATTGCAGGATGCAACCGGATAAACCGTCTTGTCAGGATATGTAATTGCATTTAAAAAAATGTGTTCAATGAACCCTTTACAAGTTCTACAAAGGGATCCTTTGCAGGAAACTTTTTAGAACCGCAAAGTACGGAATGCTCCAAAATATGGGCAACTCCGGTCGAATCCTTTGAAGGTGTTCTGAATCCTATCGTAAATACCTTATTATCATCATCTGAAAGCAAGGTGAAAACTCTTGCCTTTGTCTTTTTATGTTCAAGAACAACCGCTTTTGCACTGATTTCTTCGATATCCGATATATCTTTGATCTCATATGCCGACAATTCTTTTATATGTTTTAACTCTTCATCAATATTATAATTTTTCAATATCTGCCTCCTTGGTAAAATTTAAATGTATCCTAAAAACTTGTACTTCAAAATTGCAAATGTCTCTCTTACGAGCATATGTAAATAAAGAACATTACCGGACTTTGCACTTATAGGCGAAACTTGTGTATATCCAAGCTTTTTTGCCACCTGCATAGCTCTGAATATATGAAAATCATTTGTCAAAAATACCTATGGTCTCAGGTCTTGCTTCCACAACTTCAACCGGACCCATATCGTTTCTGATTATAAAATCCGTATTTATCTTCATCTCTTCATCATACTTATCTAAAAGAGCTTTTGTATATATCAGATTTTCTCTTGTATTACGTGATTCAACTTCTACAAGAATATTATCTTTGTCAATGCCTCTTTCCATAAGATAATCCGCCATTTCAAGTGATTCAATTTTTCCGTTTTTTTGCATTCCGCCGCTTATAACAATAATTGTACCGGGATTTTCATTTATATAATCTATAGCCTTTTCAAGTCTGTATATGCAGTCACTTTCTTTCTTATCAAAATCTGTCTTGGCACCAAGTATGACTAAAAAAATCAATGATTTTTGTCATCCTTAGGCACTCGAAAAGTCTTATTACAACTACCGTTATAACAAAAAAATAAGAATTCCAAGAGTCGCCAAAGTACAGACAGATACCACAGACCACAATGGAATTCTCTTATTTAGATAAAGTTTGATAAGTTTACCCAGGGCAAAAAATACAAATGCAAATACATACCATATGTAATTTTGCAATTCCAAAAAGCCTGCCATAAAAATAACTACAGTCCCATATATCCCGCATAATATTCCAAGTATAAATAAAAACATTATACCTCCACTACTGTCTTTCGGGATTATAAATTCGTAATATATCTCCTTCTTCAGCTACCTGTTTATCAAATGTCACTTTCAAAAGTTGCATAGGGATGTGGAGCACTCTCCATCTTCTCATCCTTTCTCATCTTCAATAGACTCAACACATAAAGATATATTTTCACCGTTCTTTTTCATAATCTCAATGTTGTCTCCCAACAAAGAATCTGTTCTTTTTGGTTAAATATCGCTCTACCCTTTTCATCTACTTCGTTTACAGTTCCTATATAAATATAATTTTTTACATAGGTATTGCTGTCATAAATCTGTGTATCACTGTCCGGCTTTCCGAAGAAAAATCCGGTAGTAAACTCTCTGTAAGTACATTTTCCTATCTCTGATTTATACCATTCAAGGTTTTCTTTAAAGGTCTCAGGCGATTTTAAATAATCGTCTATAGCCTTTCTGTATGTTCTTGCCACAGTTGCAACATAGAGTGCGGTCTTCATTCTGCCCTCTATCTTAAAGCTGTCTATACCGGCCTCTATAAGTTCCGGAATATACTCAATCATACAGAGATCTTTTGAATTGAAGATATATGTTCCTCTCTCGTTTTCATAAACCGGCATATACTCTCCCGGTCTTTTTTCCTCCACTACGGAATATTTCCATCTGCAGGAATGAGTACATTCTCCACGATTGGCATCCTTACCTGTAAAGAAATTGCTGAGCAAGCATCTTCCGGAGTATGACATACACATAGCTCCATGTACAAATGTCTCTATCTCCATCTCCTCAGGGATATTGTCTCTGATCTTTTTTATCTCCTCAAGTGAAAGCTCTCTGGCTGTAACAACTCTTGAGGCTCCAAGCTTCCACCAAAAAAGGTAGGTAGCATAGTTTGTATTATTTGCCTGTGTTGATATATGTATTTCCACCTCAGGCCAGACTTCCTTTGCCACTGTAAATATTCCCGGGTCCGATATTATAAGAGCGTCAGGTCCTATTTCTTTTAATTCCTCAAAATAGCCTCTTGCCGCATCCAAATCATCATTATGTCCAAGGATATTGGCCGTTACATAGACCTTTTTACCTCTTTCATGTGCATATTTTATTCCGGACTTCATATCCTCTTTTGTAAAATTCTTTGCCTTTGCTCTCAGGCTGAAAAACTCACCGCCTATATATACCGCATCGGCACCGTAATCTATCGCAACCTTAAGGTTTTCAAGATTGCCTGCCGGTATTAAAAGTTCTAAATCTCTCAATTTACCTCCTACTTCTGCTAAGTAAAAACTCCATCTCCTATTGAAAAATATCCATGACTCCAAATCTTCATCATGTAAAAGAAGATAAATATAATCTCTCATTCTCTTATGTATGGTCTTATCTCTTTTTTTCTTATTGCAAAAGGAAGACTCTAACAAGTCTCCCTCCTGCAAACAATTATCCGAAAAATTATTCCCTTATCCTTCAAAAAGAGCTTTCACCGTTGGCAACCATGTAATATACTGTGCCTTTGCCGCATCCATGAAAATAAAATCAAATTTTTTATTTTCATTTACAAGCCTTTCCAGTATTTCCCCGGCATCACCCTCAATGATTTTCGCTCTGTCTTCCAGATTAGCATACTTAATATTTTTTTTAGCTTCTTCCACTCTCTCAGGCATTTTTTTCAACAGTTACTATATCCGCATCGGAGTTTTTCCAGCATAATTATGGCTGAATACCCGACAGCACAACCTATCTCCAAAATCGACTTGGGATTTTGCATTTTCAAAACAAATTTCAAAAGATTTTCAGTGTCTCTTTTTATTATCGGAATATAGTTTTCCTTTGCAACAGACCTTATTTCCTCTACAGTCTGTGAATTGACGGGAGAAATAATATCCAAATATTCCAAAACCTTAAGATTTGTTATCATTTACATTATTCTCCAAAACTCCGTCATCAATCATCTCAAGCATCTGTCTTGTTGTCTGTGATGTGTTAAATGTATAATCCCCTGCATGCATTCTGATTTCAAAAAACTTTGCCTGTATCTTAAAGGAAAACTTATTTTCTATGACACCCTTATCATAAAGTATATCGGCAAGTTCATCAAAATTCATACCGTCCGTTATATTCACCTGAACATTGTTGCCCGGTGGTGAATCCACACTTGAGGCATAGAATACACTATGTCCGAAATTATAGGCAAAAGGTATACCCTGCTATCAATCCCAGTATCATAATATACATGATTAATCTTCCGAAAAAAGATGCAACTCTTCTCTTTGTTTTCCTTTTTGATGTAGTTTCTTTGCTCATTTACTAATGTATCTCCATTATTATTGGCAATATTACAGGATTTCTCTTCATCCTCTTCCACAAAAACTCGCTTAAAGAATCTCTTACAACATTCTTTATCTTTGACCAATCTGTGATTCTGGCATGAAGACAATCCGCCACAGCCTCTCTGACAACTGCGCTTGCCTCGTTCATCAAATCTGTAGACTCTCTTACATATACAAAGCCCCTTGAAACTATGTCGGGACCTGATAAAAGTCTGTTTGTTCCATGTTCAAGACTCATTGCCACTATTATTATACCATTTTGTGACAAGCTTTGCCTATCACGAAGCACAATATTTCCTACATCACCTACTCCAAGTCCGTCTACAAAGACTCCGCCGGCCTCTACATGACCTGTTATCTTACATGAATCCTCACTAAGTTCGACCACATCACCGCTTGACATGATAAGTACATTCTCACTTGGGATTCCCAACAGCCTCTGCAAGTCCTTTTCCTGCCATAAGATGTCTGTATTCACCGTGCACAGGCAGTGCAAACTTAGGCTTTAAAAGTGAATACATAAGCTTTATCTCTTCCTGACATGCGTGACCCGATACATGAGTATCCTGGAAGATAACCTCTGCACCCTTCATTGAAAGCTCATTTATAACCTTTGATACGGCCTTTTCATTTCCCGGAATAGGGGTTGAACTCATTATAATAACATCTTCCGGTACAATCTCCACTTTTCTGTGGATTGATGAAGCCATTCTTGAAAGAGCCGCCATGGACTCACCCTGACTTCCTGTTGTAATAATTACAGTCTTTTCAAGCGGATAGTCCTTTAAATGATCTATATCTATAAGTGTTCCTTCAGGAATATCAATATAACCAAGCTCTGCGGCGGTTCCGATAACATTTACCATGCTTCGTCCTTCCACCACCACTTTTCTGTCATACTTGTATGCCGTATTTATTATCTGCTGCACTCTGTCCACATTTGATGCAAAGGTGGCAACTATTATTCTGCTGTCTCTATGCTCGGCAAATATCAAATCAAAAGTCTTTCCGACCGTTCTCTCAGACATGGTAAATCCGGGTCTTGTAGCATTGGTAGAATCCGAAAGCATCGCAAGACATCCCGCCTTACCGATTTCGGCCATTCTTCCAAGATCTGCCGGATCTCCGAATACAGGTGTATAGTCAACCTTAAAGTCTCCGGTGTGGAATATTGTACCTGCCGGTGTAAATATGGCAAGAGATGCCGCATCGGCAATAGAGTGATTTGTCTTTACAAACTCCACCTTAAAGTCGCCAAGACTTACAGTATCACCGTATTTAACTATATGAAGCTTTGCGGTATCATCAATTTGATGCTCTTTAAGTTTCTTTTCAATCAAAGGCACAGGTCAGCCTTGTACCGTATACAGGTACATTGAGCTGCTTTAATATATAAGGTAGGGCACCGATATGATCCTCATGGCCGTGAGTTATACAAAATCCCTTTACTTTAAGATAGTTGTCCTTTAAATATGTGATATCCGGAATTACAAGATCTATTCCCAGCATATCATCACTTGGGAATGCCAGTCCGCAATCCACAACCATAATACTGTCATCATATTCAAAAGCAGTGATATTCATACCTATCTGTTCAAGTCCTCCAAGCGGTATGATTTTTCACCTTTTTATTTGACTTTTTAGCGGCTCTGCCTCTTCTCTTTTTATTTGTATTTTCCATCAAAATACTTGATACCTGCTCTGCCAAAGAAGGTACATTCTTATCTGCAGGTCCTACATATCTTGCCTTATTTTTCTTTGTATCTGAACTCTGACTCTCATTTAAGACCACATCCTCTTTGGTACTCTCTACAGGCTTTTACTCTTTTACTTGCAGTCTTTTTTGTCTGCTTTTTTTCAGCCGGTTTATTTTCTTCCGAATCTTTTGAGCCGTTTTCAGACTTTTTATCTTTTTCAGAACTCTTTTTTTGTCCTGTAGTCTTTTTTGTGACCTGCTCATGCTTTAATCTTGCATTTACAGTTCTTTCCTTCTTAACTTTCTTTTCCGGTGCACTATCACCCATCTCATTTGCACTTGCCTCACTTAACTCCTTGCTTTCCTGCATTATTCTTTGCATATTAAGCAACGGATTCTTCTCATTCTCGTTCAACTTTTATTCCTTTCCGATTTATACTTATATTCACATAATGATTACCGAACAAAGGTAAATCATTTTATAATTTCAACATCATCATCCATCATATTTTGAAAGATTTCAAATACCGCATCCAGTTCCTTCTCATCCTCTACAAAAAAATATAATTGGCCTCTTCATCGTCCATTTCTGAAATATCTTTCATAATATAGCAGTCTCCGCTTTCATCATCCGGACTGTCTGTAACCAGTATATAGCTTACACCGTTTAACTTGGTTTCATCTATAATTGTAAAATCGATATTTTCTCCGTCTTCCGTAACAAAATGTATACTGTTATTGTCCATTTTCTTTCTCCATATATTCTTTCAAAATTATACTTGCCGCCACCTGATCTATAAACTGTTTTCTGTCCTGCTTTTTTACACCTGATTCGTCAAGTATTTCATCCGCTTCTTTTGTTGTAAGTCTTTCATCCTGCATAATGATGGGCACATCAACTCTTGACTTTAACTTCTCTACAAATTCCAAAGTAAGAGCCACTCTTTCTCCGCTTCCCCCATCCATATTTACAGGCAAACCTACTACTATTTTCTTTATATCTTTCTCTTTAACAATCTCAGCTATTCTTGCCAGAGATCTTCTGAGTTTATTTTCCGCATTTCGTTCTATGGTTTCAAACGGCTGTGCGGTAAGTCCCAATGCGTCACTTATAGCCACACCTATAGTCTTTGAACCATAATCAAGTCCCATGATTCTTTCTTTCAAATTTACCTCTAAACTTTCAATATACAAAAAGAAGTCTACCGTCAAAGCAAACTTCTTCATACATCTTATCTCATACTTTTAAATATGTTTTGTTGTATGACCCAGCCCCAGAAGGTCCATCACGCGGCTTGATGAGATTTTATCTCAAAAAGTTCAGCTAAGATTTTTTTCAATATAGCTCTTTTAATAACTCTTCGACTATCTCATCACGCTCTACTTTCATGATAAGACTCCTTGCACTGTTATGGCTCGTGATATATGTCGGATCTCCTGACATCACATAGCCAACAATCTGATTCAACGGATTATATCCTTTTTCTGTCAAAGCTTCATAAACAAGCTTTTAACACTTCAGTCACATCCATTTTATTTTTCTTGTACTGCCCTAAAAATATTGTGTATTTTGAACATCCATACCGTCACGCTTCCTTTTCTAATAATATTGATTTTTATACGATTACAGACCATATTGCAATATTATTTTTTTCTTATTAAAAAAATAAAGAATTAATATCTATGATTTCTCAAGCAATAAAATATCGTCTGTAAGGAAATCAACTATCCTACCTCTTACTATATCATTAGTCTTTCAAATCACTGTTTAAAACAGCAACTTTCACATATTCCTTTGTATAACCTGTAAAATATTCTATTCCGTCTTTTATGAAAATCTCCTCACAAAGCAGCTCATCTTCTTTTCCAATCCTTAAAGCTCTAAACTCCTTTTGATTTTTAAGATTGATTTCATTTAAAATATTTGCTCTACGAACCTTTTCATTTCCGTCCAACTGCGGCATATTTGCCGCCTTTGTACCTTCTCTTATCGAATAGGGGAATATATGTGTCTCATAGAATTTTACCTTTTTCTACAAAAGTTTTACTCTCTTCAAAATCTTTCTTTGTCTCTCCGGGAAATCCCACAATAATATCTGTGGTAATAGCAGGTGATGCAAAATATTTTCTTATAAGCTTCACTCCCTCATAAAACTCATCGGCAGTGTACTTTCTGTTCATACTTTTTAAAGTCTTATCACAACCGCTTTGTAAACTCAAATGAAAATGAGGACAAAACTTATCTATTTTGCTGAGACTTTTAATAAAGCTTTCCTGTATAATCCTCGGCTCCAAAGAACCTATACGCACTCTCTCTATTCCCTCTATATTCGCAATATTTTCTATCAGACAAAGAAGCTCATTCTTGGTAACAAAATTCCTCATCGCTTTCCTCAGTCTGTGTGAGTTTTTCCATCCTTTTATTATAGGACTCATCCAAAAAGTCCACACCATAGGACGAAAGATGTATACCTGTAAGAACAATTTCCTTATATCCGGAAGCTGAGAGGCTTTTCACCTCATCAATTATATTTTCCATCTTTCTGCTTCTTACCCTGCCTCTGGTAAAGGGGATAATACAGTATGAGCAAAACTGATTGCATCCGTCCTGAACTTTTTATAAAAGCTCTGGTATGATCGTTTATTTTTGCTTATATTAAATTCCTCATATTCAGTCTCTTTATTTATATCAATGATGAATTTATTCTTTATTTTTATCCTGTAAATATTCGTTTATAATATTTACAATATCATTCTTATTATTGTTTCCTACTATTATATCAATACTCAGATCTTCATCTATCTTATTTTTTTGCAGACTCCACATAGCATCCTGCCGCCACAACTATAGCATCTTCGTTCATCTTTCTGGCTCGATGAAGCATTTGTCTTGATTTTTCTGTCTGCAATATTTGTAACGGAGCAGGTATTTACAATATAAACATCCGCTCTTTCTCCAAACTCGACACATCTATAGCCTGCAGACTCCATAAGCTGCTGCATCGCCTCTGTCTCATATGTATTTACTTTGCAGCCAAGTGTATGAAAACGCAACAGTTTTTCATAAAAAAACCTTTCTAACTTATCAAATGTCATTGACTTTACTTTAAAAATTTATATAGGATATACATAGATTTAAATGTGCAAATACCTGAAAGTATCTGTTGCATTTATCACAATATTTTTTTCATGGAGGATTATATGAAAACAGTTCAAATTTCCTTAATTCTATTGACAAAAGTAAAGTCATTTGTAAATGACTTAGCTAAGTACGATGTAGACTTTGACTTGGTTTCAGGAAGATATGTTATAGATGCAAAATCAATAATGGGTATCTTCAGCTTGGATCTGTCAAAGCCGATCGATCTTAACATTCACGCAGAGGATAATGTAGAGCAGATACTTGAGGCACTCTCTCCATATATCATCAAATAATTTATTTTTTTAATTCCGGCAGGATCTACCTGCCGGAATTTTTATTTCAGGCTTTCACCAAGATTCTTTCCTTTGTTTCCATGGCCTTTTCCATAAGCTCATCTATGATTCCTTCAAGCTTTTCTTCAGACCTTTCTATATTTTCCAAAACAGGTTTTGTCACCGGATGCTTTGCCACAAATATAGTACAGCAGTCCTCATAAGGCTGTATAGATGTCTCATAAGTACCTATTTTTTCTGAAATTTCTACTATTTCCTGCTTATCAAAGCCTATCAGAGGCCTGAATACAGGCAAAGAGGCCGCCGCATCTGTAGTAAGCAATGACTGTATTGTCTGAGAAGCCACCTGTCCTATACTCTCACCTGTAATAAGAGCCTGATCGCCGTTTTCTACAGCAATTCTTTCGGCTATCTTCATCATATATCTTCTCATAATGATAGTAAGCTCATCATGTGGACAATGCTCATATATTGCAAGCTGTATATCCGTAAAGTTTATTATATGTAAATTTACCGGACCGGTATATTTTGAAACCAACTCCGCAAGCTCTATAACCTTTCTCTTGGCTCTTTCTGAAGTATAAGGCGGTGCATGGAAGTATACAGCCTCCACTCTTACTCCTCTTTTTGCAATCATATATCCGGCAACCGGTGAATCTATACCGCCCGAAAGAAGGAGCATTGCACTTCCGTTTGTACCTATAGGCATTCCGCCCGGTCCCGGTATTTCAACCGAATATATATTTATATATGTTCTTATCTCAACCTTTATAAGTACATCAGGCTTTCTTACATTAACCTTCATCTGTGGAAATGCATTTAAAATCACCTCTCCGAGTTCCGCATTGATGCTCTCTGATGTTCCCGGGAAACTCTTATCGGCTCTTCTTGTATCTACCTTTGAAAGTAAAGTTCTTGTCGGGATACACCGCATCCACATATTCCACCACCTTTACTTTAAGGTTTTCATAATCCTTTGACTCTATTCTGACCATAGGACAAATACCGACTATACCGAATACCTTGCTGAGTCTGTCGATTGCTTCCTCATAATCATAATCGCCATCCATGTCCACATAGATTCTTCCAAGTTCCTTGGATACATTAAACTTTCCTTCTACTTCTTTTAAGGCGGTTCTTATCTGTTTCATAAGGGCATCTTCAAACATATATCTGTTTTTTTACCCTTTACACCTATCTCACCGTATTTAATTAAAAAAATGATTTGTACTTCATTATTTCCTCACAAATTTTTCTAAGAAGCGGCAAAAGTTCCTTTAAATTTTTTTATGAAATAGTCAGCCTCTTCCTTATTATTAAGCTCCGACAAAGAGATTCTTATAGTAGCGTCCAAAAGATTCTCTCTTACACCTATAGCCTTTAATGTACCTGATATACCCGGATGATTTGATGAACAAGCCGAACCGCTTGAAACATAAATTCCTCTATCCTCAAGGGCATGCAGTAAAACTTCCGCTCGTATATCCTCAAATGATACGCTTATAACTTGAGGTGCAAAATTTTCACCTCTGCCTGTATTTAAAAATCGCACCTTCTGTCTTTTCAAGCTCATCCATCAGATAGTATTTCAAATCAGATATCTTATTTATTCTCTCATCAAAATTGTCATAGGCTTCTTTTGCGGCAACTCCCATTCCTGCAATTCCTGTAGTATTTAGCGTTCCGCTTCTCATTCCTCTTTGATGTCCGCCTCCAAAGATTATCGGATTTATCTTTACATTGCTGTCAATGTATAAAAATCCCACTCCCTTTGGGCCGTGAAACTTATGACCTGATGCTGAAAGCATATCAATGCCCTGTGATTTAGGATTTATTCTAAGCTTTGTATAAGCCTGTATGGCATCCACATGAAATAATATATCTTTATTCTTAGCTTTTATTATCCTTGAAATTTCTTCTACAGGTTCTATAGCTCCTATTTCATTATTCACATACATTACGGACACCAAAGACAGTGTCATCTCTGAGAGTTGACTTTAATAATTCAAGGTCCACCTGTCCTTCACTGTTTACAGGAAGCACTGAAAGTTCAAACCCCTGTTCTGTCAAAAATTCAGCAGGTCTGTATACCGCAGGATGCTCAATTCCTGAAATTATTATATGTTTTCCGTATCTTTTCCTGCTCATGGCTCCACCGATAAGCGCCATATTATTGGATTCCGTACCGCCTGAGGTAAAGATAATTTCACCTTTTTTTACCTTTAAAGTCTTTGCTATAATATCCGCCGCATCTTTTACATAGCTTTCAGCTTCCACACCCTTTATATGCTTACCGCTTGTGTTGGCATAATCGTCCCTCATGGTCTTAAGCATTATTTCTATGGCCTTTTCACTTACTTTTGTAGAAGCCGAGTTGTCAAAATATACGTCCATCTATTCATCTTCCAATCTGATCATTATATTACTGAGTAATGCAAGTCCGGCTGTTTCTGTTCTTAATATTCTTTTACCGAGTGTAATGACTTCAAAGCCGGAGTTTTTTATCCTTTCAACTTCCGACTCTTCAAATCCGCCCTCAGGCCCGATAAATACTGCAATATTCTTTGTTTTGTCCATATTGTCCAGTATTTTTCTTGTCTTATCTATTCCGTCTGCATTCTCATAGGGTATTAATTTTACACCAAAATCCTTTACAATTTCAAGTGCATTATCTATGGAAATAGGCTCATATACTTTTGGTATAATACTTCTTTTTGACTGTTTTGCGGCACTCTCTGCAATGGCATTCCATCTGTTTACTTTAGTATCGACTTTCTTTTTCATCTATCTTTACAACAACCCTTTTTTTGTTTTTACCGGTATTATCTCACTTACACCAAGTTCAACCGCCTTTTGTATTATCATCTCCAGTTTATCAGACTTCGGAATCCCCTGAAGCAGGGTAATATTTACAGGCAATTCTCTTTGTTCCATACTCTCAAGCACTTTAAGGTTCACCCTGTCGGTCTCTATATCAACTATTTTACAAAGATAATCCCAGTCCCCTTTGACACTGATAAGAAGTTCCTCTCCCGGTTTCATTCTCAGGACATTGGCTATATGATTGACATCACTGCCTTCTATATACGCATTTTCTCCGTTTATCTGCTCTTCAGACACAAAAAAATGATACATTTATTCCCTCTTTTTTGCTACTATACTTACCCATTCTCCAAGATGATTTATTTCAAGGATTTCAAAATCCTCACTCTTTTTAAAGGCAAGCACTACATCGGCTTCCTTTTGTATCTATTATACCCGATGTAATAAATATTCCGCCTTTTTCTCATATGCTTTGCTACAGTCTTTATCAGTTCTATTATAACAGGAGCCAAAATATTGGCTGTCACTATATCAAACTTTTCATAGCCTGCCAGTTCCATTATATTTTCATCTGTCAGAATATCTCCACATACCGCTACAAACTCGGTCATTCCGATTTCATTGCTGATCATATTTTCCATAACCGCATCTATAGCCATATCATCCAGATCGGTTCCGAATACACATTCAGCTCCAAGCTTAAGTGCGGCAATTCCAAGGATTCCGCTTCCCGTACCTACTTCCAAGACTCTTACATTTTCCCTGTTCTTTAAATATTTTTCAAGGGCAAGTATACAAAGCTTAGTAGTCTCATGTGCTCCCGTACCGAATGCTGTTCCCGGATCTATCTGTATCAAAGTCTTATATTTTGCATCCTCAGGTATCTCTTCCCATGTAGGTTTTATAAGGATATCTCCAACATAAAAAGGCTTAAAATACTGTTTCCAGTTGTTTATCCAGTCTTTATCCTCAGTCTCCGACTTTATAAGTACACCGTCACCGATATCACAAAACTCTTTAAGCTCATCCAATGTAACTTTTATATCTTCCAAAAGTTTTGTATTGTCGGCCTCGGAATCCAGATAAAAGCTTACCTTTGCTATTCCTTCATCCTCAGGTAACTCCGGCAAAATATCTATAAACATTCCCTTTGTTTCTTCTGCAGTTAAAGGTACATTGTCCTCTATTTCAATACCTTCCACACCAATGTCCCCAAGTGATGCGCTCAAAATATCCACCGCATCGGTCTTTGTAATAAGAGTATACTTCTCCCACTTCATATACTTACTCCTCAACATAAGTAGAATTTTGATTTTACAATCCTAAACGCAGCTATGCTTAAAAGCTTCGCAGGATTTTACGCAGCCTGCGGAACTCGTTTGTTCGCTTGAAAAGCAGCGAACTGCACTCAAACAAGTCCTCGGCAGCTGAATCCTGTCTCGCTTTTTCGCACAGCTAAACGCTACAAGGATTGTAAAATCAAAGCATCTACTAATTTTTTCCCCATTTTGTGTATATTTTTGTCGTGTATATAATAGAATAACAGGGTTGCCACCAAGTGGCAACCCTGTTATTCAATCAATAAAACTTATAGATACTAACTATTAGTCTACTGTTACTATTTCACGCTTGTTATATGAACCACATGCCTTACAAACTCTATGAGGAAGCATTAACTCTCCGCACTTTGGACATTTTACAAGACTTGTAGCTGACATCTTCCAGTTAGCTCTTCTCTTATCTCTTCTACCACGAGATGTTTTTATTCTTTGGACAAATTGACATTCTTTCACCTCCTTATCTCGAGTCACAAAAACTTTAATAATTATAATAGCAAAGGTTTTTACTTGTCAATATTATTTTTTTAGCCAGTCTGTAAGTATCTCTTGCTATAGCCAACTCCTCATTTGTAGGCATCAACATAATCTTAACCTTTGAGTCAGGTGTTGAAATCATAGTTCTCTTACCACGAACATTGTTTGCCTCTTCATCAACCTTTGCGCCGATGAATCCCAAAGCATTTCCTACTATCTGTCTTGTAATCTTATCATTCTCTCCTACACCTGCAGTAAAGCAAAGAGCATCAACTCCACCCATAGCGGCTACATAAGCACCTACATACTTTATAATTCTGTATCTGAACGCCTCGAGTGCAACTTTTGCAAGATTATTACCGTCAGCCTCAGCATTCTCTATATCTCTGAAGTCTGATGATACTCCACCGCTCATTCCGAGAACACCTGATTTCTTGTTAAGTATATCAAGCACCTCGTCTACGCTCTTGTTCTCTTTCTTGCAAATATACTGTACTATAGCAGGATCGATATCTCCCGATCTTGTACCCATTATAAGTCCCTCAAGCGGTGTAAGACCCATTGATGAATCTATACACTTACCGCCGACAGATGCTGAGATTGAAGCACCGTTTCCAAGGTGACATACGATAACTCTTGCTGTGTCTTTGTCAAGACCTGCAAACTTGATAGCCTCCTGTGATACATACATATGGCTTGTACCGTGGAATCCGTATCTTCTGATATGGTAGTTCTCATAGTACTCGTTTGGAATGGCATACTTATATGCTTTCTCAGGGCATGCTCATACCGAATGATGTATCAAATGCCGCTACATTAGGAACACCGGGCATAGCCTTTTCTACAGCTTCAATACCCATAAGGTTTGCAGGATTGTGAAGCGGTGCAAGATCTGAATACTTCTCAATATCCTTCTTCACCTCATCTGTGATAACTACAGATTCAGGATATTTTACTCCACCCTGTACAACTCTGTGTCCGATAGCATAAATCTCGCTTGCATCCTTTATTACACCATGTTCCTTTATCTGTAAGAGCTTCAAGTACCAAAGCAATAGCCTCTGTATGATTCTTTACATCCTTTTCAATCTTGAACTTTCTCTTCCTTCAGGCTCATGTGTAAGCTTTGATCCGGGAATTGCAATTCTCTCAAACAATCCCTTTGCCAATACCTCTTCGTTTTCCATATTAATAAGCTGATACTTTAATGATGAACTTCCGCAATTTATAACCAATACATTTTTCATAATGAACTACACCTCTTTTTTATTATTTGTCTTCACCTGCAGCTTGAATTGCTGTGATTGCCACTACACCTACTATATCTTCATAAGAGCATCCTCTTGAAAGATCGTTTACAGGCTTTGCAATACCCTGACACATAGGTCCGTAAGCATTTGCCTTTGCAAGTCTTTGAACAAGCTTATATCCGATATTTGCCGCATCAAGATCAGGGAATACAAGTACATTTGCATGTCCTGCAACCTTTGAACCCGGTGCCTTGCTCTCTCCTACTTCAGGAACCAAAGCCGCATCAAGCTGAAGCTCTCCGTCAAGACAAAGATCAGGTGCAAGCTCTTTTGCTATTCTTGTAGCCTCAACAACCTTTGTAACATCGTCATGCTTTGCACTACCCTTTGATGAATGGCTGAGCATTGCAACTCTAGGCTCCGCTCCTACAAGGAACTTAAAGCTCTCTGCTGATGAAAGTGCAATAGATGCAAGCTTTTCAGGATCGGGATTTTGCTCTATAGAACAGTCTGCAAATACAAATACTCCGTTCTCACCGAATTCACAGTTTGGAACTTCCATTACAAAGAATCCTGAAACAAGCTTTATACCCGGTTTTGTCTTTATTATCTGTAATGCAGGTCTAAGTGTATTAGCTGTTGAATGACAGGCACCGCTTACAAGTCCGTCCGCATCTCCCGCCTTGAGCATAAGACATCCGTAAGTAGTATAGTCACTTAACATTTGCTTTCTTGCATCTTCATGAGTAAGTCCCTTTGACTTTCTAAGCTCTACAAAGAGATCCTCATATTCTTTAGTTTTCTCATAAGTATTTGGATCGATTATTGTTGCTCCTGTGATATCACAACCCTTAGAATTCTCTTCTACTTCCTGTGGAGTACCTATTATTATTAGGTCTGCCAAACCATCTTTCAGAATTACCTCGGCAGCCTGATAGATTCTCTTATCCATTGACTCAGGTAAGATTATGGTTTTTTTACTCTCTTTTGCACGTTTCTTTAGTTGATCCATCATTGACATATGACATATCCCTTTCCATTCTTAAAGCATATAGCTAAATTTCTATCCTGTGCTTGTTTGCACATAAAAAGCTCATAAGAGCTCATATATGTAATAGTATAGTAAAAAAATAAAGCGACAATACAAGCACTATGACAGGTTAATAAAATAACAAAATGTCTAAAAAAATAAGTACAATCTTTTTTTCTTATTCATTATTCTCATCAATATATTTATCAAAAATCATGTTAAACTGGCTTGCCTGGAAACAGTGAAATCCCTGAACCCAGTACAAAAAAATAAGCATTGACATAACTCCCGGCATCCTCATGATAAGGATATATACTGCGGCAAGTATCAAAACACTTCCTGCAAGTATTATTATTGTTCTTATAAGATGTTTTACAGACATAAAAAGCGCCAGCTTAAATGTCTGCTTTATCGGATTGATAAATTTTGGCCTGTATCGGGAAATATGTATGTGAAATATAAACAGCCAAAGTCAAAATCAAAAAGCAGGTGATTGTAAATATAATCATTTTTATCACCGTATTTTTCTATAGGTGAATAGAAGCTGAAAAATCTTATATCAAAAAAAAGAATTCCACCGACCAGTGCCATTATCACCCATATAATTGTCGACTGCAAAAGATTATCCTTAAAGCTGTGAAAGAACATCGAAAGTACTCCACCGCTGTCACGATCCCTTGCTATCTTCATAGTACAGTAATACATTGCCGTAGTTGACGCTCCGAATGTCACTATAGGAATTGAACATACTACCCAAAGTAAATTCAGTATAAACAGATCCCATATTCTTCCTACAAATCGCCATATAGGATTGTCATAATTAAAAAAAGTCCGCCCATATATTTCTCCCTGGTCAAAATTATTTTAAATATTTTTTTCTCTTTTCTTGGATACAAGTTGCTTTTTCAATCTTGGATACAAGTTTTTCGATTGACTTATTAAAACCCCTGTTATATCATGGTATTATAAGTCAATTAATCATAGCATAAAATATTACTTGCATACAAGATTAATTTATATATGAAAGGGGGCGTGTAAGTATTTCTGCCTGCACAATATATATATTCGGAAATAGAAAACGACATATTGATGCTTAAGCTTAAACCCGGGCAACTTGTAAGTGAAAACATCCTTCGCACCAGATACAATGTTTCAAGAACACCGATACGTTCTGCGCTTTCAAGGCTTGCAGGCGTGGGACTTGTCAATATAGTACCAAAGAGCGGTTCAAGAGTATCCATGATCAATATGGAAATCGTCAAGCAGATTATATATGAAAGATTTGCCCTTGAGTGCATGATTATGAAAGATTACATAGCTGTAGCAACAGAGGGAGATATCAAAAAACTTGAAAATGACCGTAGCTCAACTGAATAACAGCTATAAAAATGCCAAATACTTTAAACCTGACAAATTCAAAGAGATAGATTTGTCAATGCATGAATTATTGTATAAGAAAACCGGACATACCTATCTGTGGGAGCAGATAAGAAAATCCGAACCCAATTACACAAGATTTTGCATGCTGGATATGCTGGAATGTAAAAATTATGAGCAGGTAATACTTGAGCACAAACAAATCTATGAGGTAATCAAAAACAGAGATACCTCAAAATAGAGGAAATAGTTAAAAAGCATCTTTATGGCGGCATTGATAGAATCAATGCGACTTTTCAGTAATAAATTTGATGAAATATTTATAGCATATTAAAGGAGGACTTTATGGATATTCGTTATTCAGCAAACCAAAGAGACTTTAAATTTTACACTACAGATGAGATAAGAGATGAATTCCTTATTCAGGACCTTTATCAGGAGGATACTGTAGTTGCCGTATATTCACATGTGGACAGAATGGTAACTTTAGGATGTATGCCTGTAAATGAGACGGTTTCCATAGATAAGGGAATTGATGTGTGGTCAAACTTCGGTACAAAGTATTTTCTTGAAAGAAGAGAAATCGGTATTTTCAATATAGGAGGCAAGGGCGAAATCGTTGCGGATGATGAAGTCTTTACACTTGACTATAAAGATTGCCTCTATATTACAAAGGGTACAAAGAATGTCACATTCAGAAGTTTTGACAAAAGCAATCCTGCAAAGTTTTATATGGTAAGTGCTCCTGCACATATTTCATATAAGACCACTTTTATATCAATCAAAGATGCGGCAAAGAAGCCTCTGGGTGACAATAAGACTGCAAACAAGAGAGTTATCAACCAGTTTATACATCCCGATGTACTTCAAACCGCACAGCTTTCCATGGGTATGACGGTTCTTGATGAGGGTAATGTATGGAATACTATGCCTGCACATACTCATGAAAGAAGAATGGAAGTGTATATGTACTTTGAAGTTCCAAAGGACAATGTTATCTTCCATCTTATGGGAGAGCCCAATGAAACAAGACATATTGTAATGCACAATGAAGAAGCCGTTATTTCTCCGTCATGGAGTATACACTCGGCGGCAGGTACATCAAACTATACCTTTATCTGGGCAATGGGTGGCGAAAATCAGGCATTTGACGATATGGATGTTATAAAGAATGAGGATTTGAGATAATGGAAAATGTTTTAAACAGCTTCAGACTTGACGGTAAAATCGCACTTGTTACCGGTGCATCTCATGGAATAGGCTTTGCAATGGCAAAGGCACTTTCCGATGCAGGTGCGAAGGTAATATTTAACAGCAGTTCAGAGGACGGACTGAAAAAAGGCCTTGAAGCATATAAAAAAGAAAATATTGATGCAAAAGGTTATGTATGTGATGTAACCAATGAAGAAGAAGTAAAAAAGATGGTAGCCGATATTGAAAAGAATATCGGTGAAATAGATATTTTGGTAAACAATGCCGGAATTATAAAAAGAATTCCGATGACCGATATGAGTGTGGATGAGTTTAACTCTGTTATAGATGTAGACCTTATAGCACCTTTTATTATGGCAAAAGCTGTTTTACCCGGTATGGTGAAAAGAAGAAGCGGCAAAATAATAAATATCTGCTCCATGATGAGTGAGCTTGGAAGAGAAACCGTAAGCGCCTATGCAGCAGCAAAGGGCGGTTTAAAGATGCTTACAAAAAACATCGCTTCCGAATACGGACAGTACAATATTCAATGCAACGGAATCGGTCCGGGATATATTGCAACCTCACAGACCGCACCTCTTCGTGAGGTACAGCCTGACGGAAGCAAACATCCCTTTGATTCCTTTATACTTGCAAAGACTCCTGCAAACAGATGGGGAGACCCTGTTGACCTTGCAGGTCCTGTAGTATTCCTCTCATCCCCCGCATCCGATTTTGTAAACGGACATATACTCTATGTAGACGGCGGAATACTTGCATATATAGGAAAACAACCTTAAAACATGGTGAGGGGCTGTCGAATACCGACAGCCCCCTTATTTAAATTAATTATAGATTATATTACCTCTTTATTATATCAGGAATATTACCCTTTTTAAATCCATATGAATTGTAGCCTCTGTAAGCCGAACTTTCTGAATTTCCGGCATTGATAATTGCCGCATAATTTCGATCCTCATTCAGATTTTCCTTATAAGGACTGTCACAAATAACCAGTTTATCCAAAATATCTTCTATATCCTTTTTATCTGTAAAGGTCTTCACAGTAGTCTCGCCTGTATAAGACCCCGATACTTCGTTGTTATCATCTAAGTCAATATTTTCCCAATCATTATAAGACACATCTATGCTTTCCACATACTCTGCAGGGAACTTATATATAACCTCGACATCCATATTCTTTAATAAAGCCAAAGTCTCCTTAAACTCCGGATATATCGGATAAAAACCCACAGATTCGAGTGAACTTGCATATATATTATCCCATTTTGAGTTTGTAGCACTTGTGCTGTCACTTGTATAATTAAATCCGGCATACTTTTCTTAAAGCACCTTCCATAAAATCATCATTAAATCTTATGGATGCAAAAGGATAGCTTTTTTAATTTTGTTTCATAATCAAGATTCATCAACTCTTTCCTATAAGTTTCTACAAACTTTTTCTTCCACTCATCGTCATGAAACACTATATGAGTGTCATTATTCATTATGCCGTTAAAATCCACACTGACTATCTTCTCAGGATTTTCCGACAGTATAGGATAGATGCTTTTTTTGTAACTTTCATCAGCATAAATACTTGAAAGTCCTGAAGTACTTTGATCTAAATCCACATAATAAACTCTGCCTACAGTTCTTCCGTTTTTTTAAGCTTATATGAGATTAGAACTTTGTCAAAATTTCCATACATCTCCAAATCATATTTTTGCGGCTTCTATGCCTTGCCTGGCCAACTCCAATACTGCATCTTTATTTTGTATGTCCATTTTTCTTTATCAGGTCGGCTTCTATCTTACTGTCACTTGCATAGTCCACATCAACAAATGAGTCATTATAATATCCGTCCGAAATTTCAACTTTATTATAGTACTGGTCGGAATTGCTTTCCAAAAGACTTGATATTACTGCTGTACTCTTAATCTGTGAAGCACTCGGAATATAGCTGTCATATCCGAATATATCAAACTGAAAAAGCCGCCGCTATAAATATTGAAATTATTATAAGCACAAGTAATTCAATCTTTTTGCAAAAAAATCTTTTTAAAAATCCTGATTATATATTATTTCCATTACACAATGAGTAATAACTCCGCTCACTATAAGTCCGAAAAAGTCCCCAGCCAATGCTGTCATCCATTACTTCATATCCCAAAAAGATACATAAGTATACTCATAAATATAACCATCATAGCTTTTTATAGGTAACTTTATCACATTAAAGCTGACACTTTTTACCTGCCGCCTCTGAGGCTCTTTTTCTTATATAGGAAAAGGTTTATAAAAAAAGGAAGGCTATGCTTGCAAGTATCACTATAATAATTCTGGTAAGCCATTTAAGTTCAAATATATTAAACATCAGCATAAAAGCTTGACATATTCGGCAGGATATTTTCAATAATAAATCCCGATGTGTAGTAAGTTTCAAAGAATGTACTCTGATATCCTTTAAATACAAATGAAATTAAAGGAAAATAAAAGCTGAAAAAAATCCGCAGGCCAATATTCCTATAAGCATATTTCCTGTAAGCATTATTGAAAATACTGTCAAAAAAAGTAGCTTAGTATAAACAATAATGTCCATTCCGCTATAGCCCATATTGCAGCTATAAGTACACTTATTTTTTTCCTGTATTTGCGATAACTAAAAAGGCTTGCAACTATTTCACATATAATAAAAAGGTATCACTACTATCAGTATGCCGTTTATTAGCTTTATAAAATAAAGAACTTCTCTTTTTCACAGGCAGGCTGTGATATAAGTCCACTTTCTTTTTTTGGAATACAGATATGAAAATCCCTGACATAGCCATAACAAGTGACAATACTATAAAAATTATTCCAAAAAAAGGATTATTAATACCTATATATGACATGAAATTCATTGCCAAATCATCCGAGTAATTATATGTACTGCCATTATTTATATTAAAACTTATCATCATAGCGGTTGCCACGATAAGCGAAAAAGAAAAAAATATAAGAATACTGATTGCCAAAGTCCAAACTCTTGTTTTAAAGTCCTCTTTCATCAATTTAAAAAATAAGCTTTTTGATGTCATATCCATACACCTCCGTTTCACTTATAAATATCTCTTCAAGACTCAGTCCCATCATCTCATAGAATACAGGGTTGAAGGATTCCATTTTCTCTCTTATCTCCTCCTCGCTTCCCTTTATGGTGATTGTATGCACTCTGCCGCTGTTTTTCACCTGCATAATATCAAGCTCTTTAAGTCTTTCCATATCGAAGTCTTTTTCAAATACACATTGTACTTTATGGATATTCAACTTCATATCGGATACATCCTTTGATAAAAGTATTCCACCCTTATGTAAAAGTCCCACATGGTCGCATATATCCTCAAGCTCTCTAAGGTTGTGTGAAGCTATTATAGGTGTAAGGCCTCTTTCATCCATCTCCTTTGCAAAAAGACTCTTTACCGCCTGCCTCATTACAGGGTCAAGTCCGTCAAATGTTTCATCACAGAGCAGATATCTGGTATTTGCAGCCACTCCTATTGCAATGCAGAGTTGCTTTTTCATACCCTTTGAGAAAGTATTTATCTTTCTGTTGATATCCAGATCAAGTGCCTTCAAAATATCTTGACATTTCTTAACATCAAAGTCTCTGTAAACAGATGTATAAAACTTTATTATCTCCTTCGGTGTGGTATTTGAAAAGAAAAACTGGTCATCTGAAATATAGAAAAACTTTTCTTTTGCCTTTATATTTTCAAATACATTTTCGTCATCTATGAGTATCTCACCGCTGTCAGGTTTCAGTATTCCGGCAAGTACTTTTAAAAATGTACTCTTTCCCGCACCGTTGGTACCTATAAGTCCAAATACATCTCCGTCTCTTATGCTTGCATTGATATTGTCAAGCGCCTTTATATTGTCAAAACTCTTGCTTAAATTCTTTGCTTCTATCATGCTCCCTCCTTCGCTTTATGTTCCGGATAAAAACTCTTCCACTTTTTTGCAAAATTCTTCCTTACTTATTATCTTTCTTGATTTGTCTACAAGTTCTTCAAGCTCTTTATATATGATGCTTTTCTTGTTTTCCTTTATAACATCCATATCGGCTACAAAACTTCCGACACCTTTTTACACTGTATACATATCCCTGGCGCTCCAACTCGATATATGCCTTTTTGTATAGTGTTGGGATTTATCGAGAGGTCAACTGCAAGACTACGTACAGACGGAAGCTTATCTCCGGGCTCCAATGCCCCGATAAGCATAAGATCCGAAAGCCTGTCCACCACCTGTTCGTAGATGGCTCTCTTATCTCTTGAGTCAATTACAATCATAGATTTCTCCTTTTAACTGTATTATCTATCATAGTACAGTTAATATAGCATTTTTATATTTTTTTCAATATTTTCTTTTCGAAAGAGCATTTGCTTGTTTACGAGAACTCATTAATCCTTCATCACCTAGCTTCTTCTTGAATTCAAAACTATATTTTTTTCCATAAAAATACCGACCTCCTAATCGTTAGATTTTTGGTCTAACTTTTTAGGGGTCGGTACCAATCGTTAAGGCAACAGCCGTTTTATAAATTCAAAAATCATTTATTTTTTCCTGACACTTCCAAAAGTAATACTGCAATTCCACAAACACCTGCAAGAATGAAACTAATCACTCCAAAACACACATCCATAATATTATTCATATCCATATAATAGATATGTGCAGATACTGTTACAAAAGCTACAATTATCAAAAAAACAAATATATAACAACCATTATGTTGGAAAAATATCTTCTTATCCATACTTAACTTACCATTATCATATTTTTTTATCTCTCCTTTTTGAAAATTCAAAAACTACCTCTACAATAAATACAATGCCACAAACAATATTCAGCACAATACCAAAGACTGCCGTAGTGCTCACCACCCTCATTTCATTATAAAAGAATACTGCCGAATATAGAAAAGCCTATGGCAAAAACAAAAACACATTAAAACTTTAAAAACATTTTTCATAAACTTCAATCCTTAAATATACTCAGATACCTGTAAATATTAGATTACTTTTAATAATACTATATAAATAAAATAATACAATCCTTTTATTTTTTTATCTATTATGTGGTATACTGGTAAAGTAGGGTTATTATAATTAAAAAAATATAAATACTAACAAACCGAACCCTTATACTAAATTTATACTATGATATAGCAAAAAAACAAAAATGTTATAATAGATATTTGTAAATTTTTTTATGAGGAAGAATATATGATAACAAAAAGAGAAGATATAAGAAATATTGCCATTATCGCCCATGTAGACCACGGTAAAACTACATTGGTCGATCAGCTCCTAAAAACAAAGCGGTGTTTTTCAGGGCAAATCAGGAAGTGGCTGAAAGAGTAATGGACTCAAATGATATAGAGAGAGAAAGAGGAATCACCATTCTGTCAAAAAATACGGCAGTGCACTATGGCGATACCAAGATAAATATCATAGATACACCGGGACATGCGGACTTTGGCGGAGAGGTTGAGCGTGTTCTTAAAATGGTAAACGGAGTTGTTTTGGTAGTAGATGCCTATGAAGGTGCTATGCCTCAGACAAAGTTCGTTCTGAGAAAAGCTCTTGAGCTTGACCTTGAAGTACTTTGCCTTATCAATAAATGTGACAGAGAGGAAGCAAGACCTGAGGAAGTTGTTGATGAGATCCTCGAGCTTCTACTTGACCTTGATGCAAACGAGCATCAGCTTGACTGTCCTTTCCTCTTTGCAAGTGCAAGAGGAGGCTGGGCAAGATACAATGTAAATGACACCAATGAGGATATGAAGCCTTTATTTGAGACTATAATCAAGCATATACCTGCACCTACAGGTGATGAAGATGCGGATCCTCAGGTACTTATCAGTACAATCGATTACAATGAATATGTAGGTAGAATCGGTGTAGGTAAGGTCGATAACGGTATTATCAAAGTAAATCAGGAAGTTGCTTTGGTAAATCACCACGACCCTGATAAGATGAAAAAAGTAAAAATAGGTAAGCTTTATGAATATGAAGGCTTAAACAGAATTGAAGTTAATGAATCAAGAATAGGTTCAATAGTAGCCATCTCAGGTATTCCCGATATTCATATAGGAGATACTCTGACATCGGTTGAAAATCCGGAGGCAATTCCTTTCCAAAAGATTTCAGAGCCTACAATCTCTATGAACTTTATGGTAAATGACTCTCCTCTTGCAGGTAGAGAAGGAAAATACATCACTTCAAGACATTTGCGTGAAAGACTTTTTAGAGAGTTAAATACCGATGTCAGCCTCAGAGTTGAGGAAACAGAGTCTCCTGATTGCTTTAAGGTATCAGGTAGAGGTGAGCTTCACCTTTCAGTTCTTATAGAGAATATGAGAAGAGAAGGTTTTGAGTTTGCTGTAAGTAAGGCTGAAGTTATTTATCACTATGATGAGAGAAACCAAAAGCAGGAGCCTATGGAGCTTGCATTTGTAGATGTTCCTGACGAGTTCTCAGGTGCCGTTATTCAAAAGCTTACATCAAGAAAGGGTGAACTTCAGGGAATGAGTCCGACACATGGCGGATATACAAGACTCCAATTCCTTATTCCTTCCCGAGGTCTTATAGGCTACAGAGGTGAGTTTATGACAGACACCAAGGGAAACGGTATTCTCAATACGGAGTTTGACGGTTATGCTCCATATAAGGGTGATATGTTCTATAGAAAGACCGGTTCTCTTATCGCTTTTGAGAGCGGCGAATCTATCACCTACGGACTTTTCAATGCACAGGAGCGTGGTACTTTATTTATCGGTCCGGGCGAAAAGGTATATGCAGGTATGGTTATCGGTAAAAACGGTAAGGCTGAGGATGTTGAAATCAATGTATGTAAGACAAAGAAACTTACAAACACAAGATCATCCAGTGCCGATGAGGCGCTCAGACTTGTTACACCGAAAGTCATGAGTCTTGAGGAATCACTTGAATTTATAGATACGGATGAGCTTTTAGAGGTAACTCCTGAAAATCTTCGTATCAGAAAGAAAATCCTCGATCCTACACTTAGAAAACGTTCTATGATAAAGTCAAAGCAGTAATATATAAAGGTATCCGCTTTTTGGATGCCTTTTTTTACTATTAATAATAGCTTATAAAAAAAATAAAGATTATTTAAAGCTGATAGCCTATATTAAATTAATGATGTATAATCCGGTATAAGGGCAAAAGCTCCGGATTATTTATGTAAATTTATTTTTGAAAAAGGAAAAAGTGATGAATAAAGAGAATGAAAATAAAACTCCCGAGAAAAACTCCAAGTCACCCGGATCAAGAAAAAAAGAAATATATAAACAAATTTATATTTCAGGCTGTAAAGACATTTTTTTCTTGCACTGCTTGTAGTGACCGTTCTTGGAGGTGCCATGGCGGTCGGCATGATAAAGGGTATTATAGACAATGCACCCGATGTGGACGTTGACAGTATTGTTCCCTTAGGATATGCCACTACGGTATACAATGCATCCGGTCAGGTTACCGATACTTTGGTAATGGCCGGTTCAAACCGTGAAGAGGTAACTTATGACGAACTTCCAAAAGTTCTTATTGACGCTTTTGTGGCGATAGAGGACTCCAGATTTTGGAAGCACAACGGAATAGATACCAGAGCAATTCTCAGAGCGGTCAGCGGTGTAATAACCGGAAACAGTTCTTCAGGCGGAGGCTCCACCATAACACAGCAGCTTATAAAGAATAATGTGTTTAACGGCGGTAGAGAAAGAAGCTTCGGAGAAAAGGTGAGAGAGAAAATTTCAGGAAATGTATCTTGCCGTAAAACTTGAAAAACAGATGGATAAAAAGTTGATACTTACAAATTATCTGAATACCATCAATCTTGGAAGCAACTCACTGGGAGTAAAGGTTGCAGCAAGAAGGTACTTCGGAAAAGAAGTATCCGATTTAACTCTTTCCGAAGCCACCGTAATAGCCGGTATAACAAAGGGACCTACAAAGTACAATCCTATTACCGGTCAGGAGGCTAACTCCGAAAGAAGAAAAATTATACTTCAGTACATGTATGAGCAGGGCTATATCACAAAGGAGCAGCAGGAAGAAGCTCTTGCAGATGATGTATATTCAAGAATCCAGAATATCAATACGCTTGCAAAGGAAAAAAATAATCACTACAGCTATTTTACAGATGCTTTGATTTCACAGGTTACATCCGCATTTATAAATGAACTTGGATATACGGAAACTCAGGCACATAATCTTTTGTACAGCGGAGGCCTCTCAATATATACCACTCAGGACCCTTCACTTCAGCAGATTGTAGACAGCGAAGTCAACAATCCTGAAAACTATCCTGATACAAAGTATGCACTGGAATACAGACTTACAGTCACAGACAGTGAAAAGAACACACATAATTATTCCGAAAAGGATATTAACAAATACCATTCAGATGTGCTTCATGACGGCTTCAACGGACTTTATACCACTGAGGATGCCGCAAAAGCTGATGCTGAAAGCTATAAAGCTACAGTTGTTAAAGATGGCGATACAGTAGTAGGTGAAAGTGTGAAAACTGTTTTGGAGCCTCAGGTTTCCTTTGTTCTTATGGATCAAAAAACCGGTGCCGTAAAAGGCTATAAACGGAGGTAGAGGTGAAAAGACATCTTCTCTTTCTCTAAACAGAGCTACAAATACAACCAGACAGCCGGGTTCAACTTTTAAGGTGGTGTCATCATTTGCACCTGCACTTGATACCAGCGGTGATACTTTGGCTACAACATATTATGACGCCGAATATACAATAGGAGAAAAAACTTTCCAAAACTGGTATGACAAGCAGGGATATATGGGATGGTCAAGTATTCGTGACGGTATCATATATTCTATGAATATAGTTGCATTAAAAACACTTATGGAAACCGTAACACCGAGAGTCGGCGTACAGTATGCCAAGGACTTCGGTATCAGCACTCTTACCGATCAGGACTACAATGCATCCCTTGCACTCGGAGGTCTTACAAAGGGTGTTACAAACCTTGAACTTACAGGTGCCTTTGCAACAATAGCAAATCAAGGTGTATATACAAAGCCGGTCTTCTTTACAAAGATTGTGGATCACAACGGAAAGACCTTGATTGATAATACTGCTCCACAGAATCACAGAGTTATAAAAGACTCAACCGCATTCCTTCTTACAGATGCTATGGCGGCATCTACAGAGAACAACAGAAAGTTTGCAAGCAGCGGAATAAATATAAATTCCACATCTACCAGAGCTCATCTCGATAATATGAGTGTAGCAGGTAAGTCAGGTACAACTTCCAAGAATGTGGACGTATGGTTTGTAGGATTTACACCATATTATACTGCAGGAGTATGGGCAGGATGTGATGAAAACCAAACTCTTTCAGACAATGGAGGTACAAGCTTCCACAAGGATATATGGCGAAAGATAATGACTAAAGTTTCAGAGGGTTCCGAGGATATAGGCTTCCCTGTTCCCGATTCCGTTGAAACCGCCGTTGTCTGCAGAAAGTCGGGAAAACTTCCTATACCGGGAGTTTGTGACCACGACCCTCGCGGCGATTCCACATATACGGAATATTTTGCCAAAGGAACGGTACCTACAGAAGTATGCGATCACCATACTACAGTAACGGTATGTAGTGAAAGCGGTCTTTTACCTACTGCAAACTGCCCGACTACAGTTACAAAGGTTGCACTTATAGTTCCAAGCGGACAGTCAAATACCGATGATTCACAGTATGCGGTGCCTACAGCCACATGCACCATCCATGGCGGACCGAGTCAAATTATTGATCCTAATGCACCTACGGCAAATGACGGAGACGATGCAGGAGTCGGTGTGTCACCAAGAGCCGGTGTAAATCATCCGGTTGTGAATCCGAAACAAAATAATGTAACTGTCGGTGTGGCACCGAACGGTGATGTTGTCGGAGCTGCGCCGGGAAGTAATTCATCCGGCCAATCGCCTAATACAATTGTTGCACCGACTAAGGCAAACTCAAACAGTTCAAAACCTAAGAGGCAGCCTTCAGAAATAAAAAAATTCCGGAGACTACCACAGCCTCACCTATAAAGACAGGCCCGCCTTCAAAAGGACCTGAGGATTCCGACGTATTACACGGTCCCGGAGTTACTCCGACCACAGAAGCACCACGTACGGGACCCGGTGCTCATATGTCCACTGAAGGCCCGGGAGGCCAAGGTTCTCCGGTACTTATAGGACCGGGACAATAATATTCAAACAAAAAATGAGCTCTACGATTTGTAGAGCTCACTTTTTTATTCACCTAAAATCATCTTGTCGGTCAATACGGCATCCGTTCCGGAATACAATTCCATTACATCCGAAACCGTCATTTTCTTTTCTCATATCACCTTCAAGAACTTTTTAAGATACTGCCGTTATTCATAACTATTGTTTTATTTCCGAAATGCAAGGCATCTTTGATATTATGTGTAATCATCAAGGTTGTAATATTATTTTCGGTTACTATCCTGTTAGTTATTTCCATTATCTTCTTACTGGTCTTGGGATCAAGAGCCGCAGTATGCTCATCAAGTAGCAAAAGTTCAGGTGTTTCCATAGTAGCCATCAAAAGAGTAAGCGCCTGTCTTTGTCCGCCGCTGAGTCCGCCTACCTCATTTTTCAATCTGTGCTCAAGCCCCAAGCCAAGTTTTGTGCATACAGATTTGAAATACTCTCTGTCACTTCTTCTTACTCCAAGTCCGAATCTCACCTTTTTACCGCGGCTGTATGCCAGTCCCATATTTTCTTCTATCGTCATATGAGGTGCCGTACCCTTTAGAGGGTCCTGATACAGCCTTCCTATGAATCTTGCTCTCTTATGCTCCTTCATATATGTGATATCAAGTCCGTTATTATATATTCTTCCGCTCTCCACTTCTATATTACCTGCAATCGCATTTAACATAGTGGATTTTCCTGCACCGTTACTGCCTATTACAGTTACAAAATCTCCGTCATTTAATTTAAGATTCAAATCACGTAAGGCCTTTCTCATTTACGGTGTCCTTATTAAATATTACATTAACATTTTTAATTTCCAGCATGTATCTTTCTCCATCTTGCAATTGTAGGTTTTATCAAAGGTATGCTTATTGCAATCACAACTATTACCGCTGAGAAAAGCTTTAAGTATATGGCCGGAAGCCCAAGTCCGAATGCCACCGCAAGCATTATACGATATATTATCGCACCTACTACCACGGCAATCAAATGTCTTAACATTCCTCTTTTTCCTATAACAGTCTCTCCGATTATGATACTTGCAAGTCCAAGTACCAGCATTCCGGTTCCTACTCCATGTGTAGCTGTCATATTGTACTGTGCATATATTGCGCCGGAGAAGGCTACTATAAGATTACAAAGTGCAAATCCCAGTATTTTCATAGCATCGGTATTTATACTTGAACTTCTTACCATTGCCTCATTATCACCGGTAGCTCTAAGAGAAAGTCCTACCTGAGTCATTAAAAACAACTTTAATGCGGCTACCAAAACAACAACAATTATAAACAGTAAAATCAACTTTCCGATATCGGTTGTACCTATAAAGAACTTTCCTTCAAAAGGAGTAAATACAGTCTTTTCACCGTAGAAGAAAACACTTGGCTTATCACCCATTACAAAGAGATTTATAGAATAGAGGCCTGTCATTGTAAGTATTCCTGCCAATATAGCATGAATTTTCAATTTTGTATGAAGTATACCTGTGACAATGCCTGCAATCATTCCGCCTAAGGCACCCATTAAAAGTCCCATAGCCGGATTTTTAGCTACAGACCATATAGCACTGTAAGCCAGGCCTGTAACAAAACTTCCGTCCACCGTCAAATCAGGCAGGTCCAAAATTCTGAAAGCTATAAATAATCCCAGTGATAATATTGCAAAAATCAGTCCAAGTTCAATACTACCAAGTAATGTTGATAATGTCATTTTTCACTCCTATTTATTTGATTTAATCTCGACAAATTTCTTGTCTGTTTTGATGCTCTCAGGTATATCTATACCGAGTGCGGCAGCTGTATCTGTATTTACATAGATAAACAAATCATCCTTAAATACTTTTACAGGGATTTCATTTACAGATTTTCCCTTAAGTATTTCATCCACCATCTTGGCTGTTTCTTTTCCGAGATCTGTATAGTCAATACCCACTGTAGCAAGACCGCCGTCCATTACCATAGAGTCGGCACCTACATATATAGGCTTTTTTTAGCCTTTATTGCCTCTGATGTAAGTATAGGCATAGCCTCTGCAACAGTATTGTCGTTTGATACAAATATCATATCCACTTTTTCAAAAAGTGATGCTGCTGCTGTCTGAAGGTCGGCACTTGTTGAAATACTTACTGTTTCAAGCTCAAGATTTTTCTCTTTTACATAGTTTTCAAGTAAGCCGAGATTAGTTACAGAATTGTCCTCTCCCGGATTGTATATAAAGCCTACCTTCTTTACATCAGGAGTGATTTGAAGTGCAAGATCCATTATTTTATCAATCTGTACTGCATCACTTGTTCCTGTCATTCCCTTGTCAGGCGCATTCATATCTGTAAGTATTCCTGCACCTATAGGATCTGTAACTGCAGAGAAAACTACAGGTGTTGTCTTTGTCAAACTCATAGCTCCCTGTGCTACAGGTGTAGCGATACCTACTACAACATCCTGCTTATCACCCTCAAATCCCTGAACTATACTTGTGATATTTGACATATCACCCTGTGCATTTTGGAATGTTATCTTAACATTCTCACCGTCCACATATCCCAGGTTCTTTAACTCATCTTTAAATGAATTATATATTATATCAAGTGATTTATGCTCAACCAGCTGGATCACTCCGATTTTTTTCATCTCTGTGCTGTCTGTAGCCTCCGCTTTTGCACTCTCGGTAGCGCTGCTTTGTGCTGCGGTAGTTTCGGTATTAGCGCTCTGCGCCGTATCCGCCTTCGGTGTACATCCTGCCATCAAAGCCGCACCTATTGCAATAATTCCAAGTTTCTTTATTAAATTCATTTTCTCCTCCTTAAGGCATCCGATATAGAGATATATTTACCGACATTGACCTTTGCACAAAAAAACGCAGGCCCTCTTATCCAAAGGACAAGCAAAGCCTGCGGTACCACCTTCATTAGTAAAAATACTCTCTAAAAAAATGCCGACACATTTTTCTGCCCGATAACGGGAGCACCCGTCTTAGCTACTTGTTTCCTTTCACCTCGCCCTCATGGGTCCATATTAAAATCGTCATCCCTATCGGTTCTCAGCACTTCCGACTCTCTGTGAGTAACTAATTTCTTTTCTCCCAATCAACGGTTTTATTAATTTATACTGTAAAAACTTAAAATTGTCAACATTTACCACTAAAATTTATGCATTTATTTTCCTGAAAAAATTTACTATCAGCGGCATTACAATAATAAATGATATAATATCCGCCACCGGTTGTGCAAGCTGTATCCCGTATATTCCCAAAAACTTTGGCAATATAAGCACCATCGGAACAAACGTAATACCGCTTCTTAAAAACGAAGCTATTGATGAAGCCAGATTTTCTCCCGCTCCCTGAAACATCATACTTGCGGCAAGCGTAATAGGTGATAAAAATAAAACCACACATTGTGCTCTTAAGGCAAAAGTTCCAACCCTTATAACATCGGCATCATCTCTGAATAAACCTATTATATGTCCTGAAAATATAAGTGAGACAATACTTAAAATTCCTATTATTATCATACTGAGTCCACAGCAAAATACAAAAGCCCTCTTCACACGCTTAAACTTCTTTGCCCCGTAGTTAAAAGCCGATACAGGTTGGAATCCCTGTGAAATTCCAAGTGCAACAGCAAATATAAAATTACATACTCTGCCGACAATACTCATAGCCGCAATAGCCGCGTCACCATAAGGCATGGACATATAGTTTAAAACCATAGTTGAAACACTCATCATTCCCTGTCTTATCAGACTCGGAAATCCTGTCTCCAATATATTTACAATATCCCTTGCATCTTTTGATACTGCTGAAAGTCTAAGCCTTGAAACTGTTCTTTCTCCACCGAACATTGCAAGCAATACAAAAAAGCTTATAACCTGTGAGATTGCTGTTGATATACCTGCTCCCAAAGTGCCCATGTTAAATACAAATATAAATATCGGATCTCCGATAATATTTAATACACCGCCCAGAGTAAGCCCTACCATCGCAAGTGCGGCTTTACCCTCATATCTTAAAACATTATTCAGCACGCAGCTTCCTGTCATAAAAGGAGCTGAAAGAAGTATACAGATACCGTAGCTCTTTGCATAAGGCATTATCGTATCTGTACTTCCCATAAGTCTAAGCAAAGGCTCCATAAATACTATGCCGAAAATCATTATAAGCACACCCAAAAACCAGTGACATAAAAAATCCTGTCGAGGCAAACTTTATGGCCTCATTGCCCTGCTTATTTCCAAGCTTTCTGGATATATTTGAGCCGCAACCATGACCGCACATAAATCCGAGTGCCTGATTTATCGTCATCAAAGAGAATACTATACCTATAGCCGCAGAAGCACTGGTACCAAGCTTTCCGACAAAAAAGTATCCGCCATATTGTAAATATTCGTAACAAGCATACTTATGATAGTTGGAATGCTGAGCCTTAAAATCAGTTTTTCTACAGGAGTCTCCGTCATTTCCCTGTACTGCCTGTCTAAAGCATTCATATTTTCCATAAGTTACCTGCCTCTCTGCTCACATATAAAAAATATTGACAATGTCACTATAAAATAAAACCATGTGGCAGGATTTGAAAACCATGTGGTAAAAAATGAAAGTGCGAGATAAATAAATACTTGTGCATATATAATATAGAATGTTGCATGCCTTGTACTTCTTATCATTTTCTCAAAGAAATAACCGATGCAGCCAAGCCCCGTGGAAAATACGGTAACTCCGGCTATTCCGAAGTCATAAAAGGCATCATAAAATAATGTCACTGTTGTAAGTTCGGTTTTGTTTACAAAAATAGGGAAGTCCACTATCTTCGGATATATAAACTTAATTCCGGTAAGTGCCCAAAGAGGAAAAAGTCCCTTTAATCCCGAAGCTGTGTTTCGGTAACTCCTTTATCAAAGTATCCAGATTGTCATAATTATTTGCAATATAAATATATGGCTGACTTATAAAAATAGGCAGATTATATTTCATTTCAAATATTCCGTTAAGATATTCCACATTATGGCTTCTTGCCACAGAAAGCAATAAATACACCGGAACGATAAATACTATAACACTCACAAAATATACAGGCCTTATCCTTTCCCTTTTTAATATAAGTAAGGTTACAAAGGCAAGAAGCACAGCAAACATAAACTGAAATCTTGATACGCAAAGTATCGGTATCGCCATAGCAATAATATTGGCTAAAACCAAAAATATTACCTTTATAATTCCAAGCCTACTCTCTTCATTCAAGTAGACAATACTGAAAGCCGGCACTAAAATGCAGCTTACGGTAAAGTAATGCACGCCTGAAATATGAAAATAAGAGTATGCATGAGGAACCCCTTTTTCAAAAACAGGAATAAACCCGAGTACAATGGCCTCAATATTAAAAGCTGTCAAAGATGTGAGTGCAAGTATAATGATACATGCATACATCATATCCTCATTACTTCTTTCAAGCACTCTCTCTCCGTTTAAATAAGGATTACCCTTAACCGCCTTCAATATATCAAATACAATATAAAAGCATCCGAAGGCCAGTGCAAGACAAATCCATGTACTGTCTCCCCACGGTTTTGCAAGGTGTGAAAACTTCATAGCTGCAAGGCCCTCACCGCCGATAAAAGCCAGTGCAAAAATACCTCTAAGATTTACCAATGATTTTGAGTATCTGTACTCCTTAATATACAGATATAATGCCGCCAAAATTAGAACAAACCCGGACAGGGCATAATGCTCCATCCGGGATAATGCATAAGCTAATAAACTGCAAACAGTGTATATTAACATCCAATCTCCTCTGTCAATTTCTTTAAGTACTCTTTAATCTCACTCTCTGTTGACATCTCAAGCACCTTATCCGCCTTAGCTTTTAAGTCCTTACTGTCACACCCGGAAATTATCTGTCTTGACTTCAGTATACTTGAAGCCGACATTGAAAATTCATCCATACCCCATGCTAAAAGTACAGGAATAAGTAAAGGATCTGCTGCAGCCTCACCACACATTCCGACCATTATTCCCGCCTTTTTACCTTCTGTAATAATTCTGTTGATACTTCTGAGTACTGCCGGTGAAAATGGAGAATACAAGCCTGCAATTTTTACATTTCCTCTGTCTACGGACATTGTATATTGAATCAGATCGTTGGTACCTATGCTGAAGAAATCCACCTCTTTTGCGAAGATATCTGCAAGTAATGATGCAGCTGCGGTCTCAACCATAATACCGACTTCTATATTTTTATTATATGCAATATTCTTCTCATCAAGTTCTTTCTTTATATCACTTATAAGCGCCTTAGCTTCTCTTATTTCATCCATTGAAGTAATTAACGGCAACATTATCTTGATGTTTCCGAAAGCACTTGCACGAAGCAATGCTCTAAGCTGCGGTATATAAATATCATCTTTTCTGTCAAGACAAAGTCTTATGGCACGATATCCAAGGAAAGGATTCTCATCCTGCACTATTCCCATATAAGGGATTTCCTTATCACCGCCTATATCAAGAGTTCTGATAATAACAGGCTTACCTTCCATGGCTGCCGCCACTTCCTTATAGCTTTCAAACTGCTCTTCTTCAGTAGGCATACAGTCTCTGTCCATAAATAAGAACTCGGTTCTGAAAAGTCCGATACCTTCGCCACCGTTTTCAATTACCTTTTTTGCATCCTCAGGGCTTCCGATATTTCCGGCTATTTCCACCTTCTTACCGTCCTTTGAAATACTTGGTAATTCTCTGTACTTCTTTAACATTTCCTTGTTTGCATCATAATTTTTCTTTTTATTCTCATAATCCGACTTTTCATTATCTGTCGGCAGTATAATGACCTCTCCGCTCTCACCGTCAAGAAGTATATCCGTGTCATCACTTATATCCTCAGGAAGATTTGAAAGTCCCACTACTGCAGGTATTTCAAGTGCTCTTGCAAGAATAGCCGAATGTGAAGTCTTTCCTCCAAACTGTGTAACTATTCCGAGAACATTATCGGGATTAAGTCCTGCCGTCATAGAAGGTGTCAAATCCTTTGCAACCAGAATACTGCCATAAGGAAGTTTAGAAAGATCGGTATTTTCTATACCGAGTACCTTCTTTATAAGTCTTGTTTTAATATCAATCATATCGGTAGCTCTTTGCTGCATAAGTTCATCGTCCATTGAAGCAAATACGGCGGCATACTGATTACATACCTCTTCTATCACATACTCCGCACAAACACTTTCACCTTTTATGCGATTAACTATCTCATCCACAAGCATAGGGTCGGACATAAGCATAATATGTCCAAACAAAATCTCCGCTTCCTTCGCTGAAGCATTCTTTTCTAAAGCCTGCGACATCTCTTCAGTCTCAGCCTTAGTTATATCCAGAACTCTCATGAAGTTATTAACTTCAGCTTCACTGTCTGAAACAGTTTTTCTTTACAACTTCCACATTTTGTTCTCTGACTACTTTTGCGACTCCGATACCGATACCCTCGGCAGCTCCTACGCCATAAATTTTCATTATAAACCTCTACTTACTTTAACTCACCAAAACCTGAATTTATCAAATTCTTTAAAGCTTCCAAAGCCTCTTTCTCATCCCTGCCGTCACATGTTATCTTAATGGTATCACCACATTTTACACATGCCGCAAGCACACTCAGAACACTCTTGGCATTTGCTGTAGCATCCTTAAATATAATATTTATTTTTAGAATCATATTTCAATGCTTCTTTGCATAAATTACCTGCCGGCCTTAAATGCAAGCCACTTGGGTTTATCACCTTAAGTTCTTCTGAAACCATCCTAAAAAAACCTCCCTTAGTTTTTCAGCAGCAGAACTGTTCTCTTCACTGCTGCTCTGCTCTACTGTAGTTGTCGTTTCATTTCTTTCATTTGCAGGACTTCCTATCATAACCTCAAAAGGAGTATATGAATCCACACTCAGACCTGTAGGCAATTCAAATGTAAGAGTTCCGTTATTGGCTCCTGCCGACATCTTACTTACATCAAGAGTAGCCTTAATATCTGAATTTGATACAGTTTCAAGATTTGCGCTAAGACCTGAAACTACAACAGTTATCCTCTCAGGTATAATATTTGTTGAAACTCCGGTTCTTGATCCCTTTATCTCCAAATCTCCTATTGTCAAAGTCACAGACTTCTTATCAAGGGCCTCCACTTTCAATGTCACCTTAATATTTGTATCACCCACTGCCGATACATTTTCCGGAAGAAAATTTTTCACATCGACATCTACAATCACATCACTTGTCGCTCCCTCAACACTGAGCGCCGTTGCAGGTATTGTGACAGCATCAAGTCCTTCAAGTACTTCAGGTTGTCCACGTACCTGTATAGATTTTGTACTGCTCTCTGCACCTGAAAATATATAACCCTCGGCCGCTTCTCCACCTACTTCAAAGTTTAGTGCCAAAGTTCTTCCGTTTAACATTACAATACTGTAATTTACCGTATCAAAACTCTTTGTTACTCTACTGTCAGATATTATAAAAGCATTTCCGTTGGCATCAAAATACTTCAGTTCAGCTTTTCCGGTTACATTACCGTCCATTCCGTCAACATCAATCTCTACACCGACTTTACTGATCTGTCCGATAACGGATACCGGACCTGTGACTGTTACAGTGTTCTTATCAAGCTTTACCTCACCCACAGAATAACCGTCTGACGGAGTACCGGTAATCTTAGTAGTCATAGTAAATTCTTTTCTTTGCAAATCCTCAATACTTATTCTGACAATACTCGGCTTTGAAGTAACCGCACCTGAAATCAGGTTTTTATTATTTAACACTTCAACTGATATCGGTACCGCACCTGTTATGTCATACATATCTCCAAGATCTATTGAAGCCTTAAAATCTGACGCCGATATCCTGCTCTCATCTCTTGAACGTACCTCATAACTTACAGTTACCGTATTTGCTCCCATTAAAGAATAAGTCTTACCTGCATCGGTAATAACATCGGCATTTAAAACCTCAAGATTAACCGTTTGAGATCTTGTAACAACAGGATTTGAAATATTGATTACAACTATCCATACAAAAAATGCTATAGCCAAAGAGCTGATTTTCAAAACAAGATTATTTGTCTTTTTCATTACCTCTTCCTTTCAACAACTTTGACCATAAATAGCTCTTCTTCTCCTCCGCTGTATCTTCAAGTAAAACGGAGAGCTCCTTTCTCAGTTCCTCACTGTCATTTACCTTTATCAAATTTCCACCAAGTGCCACTGAAACCCTGCCTGTCTCCTCAGATACTACTATGGTAATGGAATCCGAAACTTCACTTATACCTATAGCCGCTCTATGTCTGGTTCCAAGATCCTTACTGATTCTCATATTCTCCGATAGAGGAAGATAACAGGTTGCCGACACAATTGTATTGCCCCTTATAAGCACCGCACCGTCATGAAGAGGTGTATTATGTTCAAATATATTTATAAGCAATTGACTTGATACAATACCGTTTATCAAAATTCCGGTCTTTTCTATATTTACAAGACTCTCTTTTCTCTCTATAACAATCAAAGCTCCTGTTTTCGGTTTTGACATTGTAAAAGCCGCATTAACAAGCTCTTCTATCGTACTCTCACCCACATCATCTGTAATTGCTTTATTGTCAAAAGCAAAAATCTTCATTAAATTTTTATTTCCCAACTGCTCAAGAGCCTTTCTGAGCTCAGGCGCAAAAATTATAATAAGCGCAGTTACCGCAATGGTTGCAATCCTTCCCAGAATCCACAATATAACATCAAAGTGCAATATATATGCAATAATTGTAAATCCCAATATAATAAGCAAACCCTTTAACAAGGTCCATGCCCTGGTCTTTGTAATCCATGTCATTATTTCATATACAATATATGCAATAATCAGAATTTCAATTATATTGAGTACATCTATATGTGGAAATATGAAAGCCCATCACGCATCAGCCTCGTGATTATGTTCATTCACTACCCCCATTATTTTTGTTATTCTTTTTCTTTCCCTTTGTACTGAACGATTGTACCTTCTTGTCTGCAGCTGTAATCGTAATCTTAGGAACAGCTTTTACAAAATAATAATAATCATCATCCTCAAACTGGGCATATTCGGACCTGCTGTAATCTACCGAGAAAACAAAGAAATTATACACATATGCAATAATCACAGATATCGCAAGTCCTATTATAAAGTCCAAAAGAGGAGTGGATATATCAAAAATAAAATCTCCGGCAAATATACCGATCAAAATTGTAATAGCACCGGCAGCAATGGCTATCTGCCATGCATAATCCATATTCTGCTTATGCACCATATACACTATAAAGGTAGTGAGAGCAAATACTATTATAAATAAAAGCATTGTTTTATTTGAAAATATTCCGTTTATTGCCTGTGAATACCTTTGTGTAATATCTACGGACTGTGTATTTGTCAAAACACCTATGTTCTGCCTCGCAAACATACATGTAAAGTATATAAGTATTCCGGCTGTAATAGGAACAATGCTTACCGCACTTCCCATAAGTCCTACCACAAGAGGTATAACATACGGTATTTTCACGGCAAAGAGTATCGGTACAAGAATCAAAAGAACACTGTCTCTCTTACCGAATCCATAGTACAAAAATAATGTAAGTATCAGTATTATACCTACCAGTAATGCCAGCTCAAAGGATGCCGTAAACAGATTTATCATTAAAAAACCCGCCACTATTAATACGCCCGCCATATAAGGCAGAAAAGCACCTATTACAGATAATACAATAGGAACCTGTATCACAGAGACTTTATTCTGATAACCCAGATTTATACTTATAAGCATCATAGCTGTAAATAATATTATATATTTAATTCCCTTATCTATTATGGAATGATATTTTGCATAGAAACCTTTCAGGCTGTTTCTAAATACATATAGCTGTAGCATTCTAACCTCCGATATTTTGGTGTCTTATCTTTGTTTTTCGAAATCAAAAATAGTTCAATCTGTCATTGTAGACTTTAAGGCTCCTTTGCGCCTCATCGTATTTTTTTGAAAAAAATCTATATGTAATAAGCTCAAATGCAATCAATCCCAATATATATATAACAATGTAAACTACCGAAAACACTCCGACTGTAGTTACACTGGACATCAACTCTTCCAAATTGTAAAGAACAGCCAAAACAATTATAAGAAGAAAGCAAAAGGTATAAACAAAAAAAGGACTTAAGCATTTGTTTACCCACATAATCCTCTTTGAAATAATTATCTATCTCAAACATCTGCTCGCCCTTCCTCTTTTTTAATAATGCTAATTCCGTCATCTGCTTTATTTTCTCTTCGTTTAGCATACTTTCTCCCAACACAAAACTTTCTGCGACATTTTCCATTATTATATCATATCTAAGGTTGCATAGCAAATATGGGAGTGGTGGTGATAAACTTTCACTTAAACAAAAAAGCTGAAATACCATGTATAATTTATGATATTTCAGCCGATTTTTATTTTACACCTTCTATAATCATCTTTGCCATGAAGTCAATTTTTTCATCCGTCATTCCCGGATATACACCTACCCAGAATGTATCATTCATAATACGATCTGTATTTGTAAGTTCTCCGACAATTCTGTATCCTTCTTTGGTCTCTCTCATCTGATCGAAACATGGATGCTTTGTGAGATTTCCCGCAAAGAGCATTCTTGTCTGGATGCCGTTTGACTCTAGTCTGTTTACAAGCTTTGCTCTCTCAACACCTTCTTTACAAGTAATAAGGAAACCGAACCAACTTGGATCTCCGTTCTTTACAGGAACCGGAAGTATAATCTTATCTTCTACCGGCTTTAGTGCCTCATATAATCTCTTGTAATTCTCTCTTCTTCTTTGAGCAAAGCCGGGGAATTTCTTTAACTGTGCCACTCCGACTGCCGCCTGAAGATCTGTAGGCTTTAAGTTGTATCCGAAATGTGAGTAAACATACTTATGATCATAGCCTAAAGGCAACTCACCGTATTGGCGATCAAATCTGTGTCCACACATATTATCCTGTCCTGAATGGCATACACAATCTCTTCCCCAGTCTCTTATGGATTTCATTATCTTGCTTAAAAGCGGATTCGAAGTATATACAGCTCCACCCTCTCCCATAGTCATATGATGTGGCGGATAGAAACTTGATGTTCCTATATCTCCTATTGTACCTGTAAACTTCTTCTCACCGTCTATAACATATGTGCTTCCAAGTGCATCACAGTTATCCTCAATAAGCCAAAGATTATGTTTCTTGCAAAAAGCCACAACAGACTCAAGGTCGAAAGGATTTCCTAAAGTATGTGCCACCATTACAGCTTTTGTTTTTGGTGACAAAGCTTCTTCAAGCTTAGTAACATCTATATTATACTGTGGTATTGTAACATCAACAAAAACAGGTACCGCACCGTATTGTATAATAGGTGTAACTGTTGTTGGGAATCCGCATGCTACCGTAATGACCTCATCACCTCTTTTTACCTGTCTTTCACCTAAAAGTGGTGAAGTTAATGTCATAAATGCAAGAAGGTTTGCACTTGAACCCGAATTTACAAGTGATACATATTTTGTACCGAACTGCTTTCCGAATTCCTTCTCAAACTCATCAAAATATCTTCCGGCTGTAAGCCAAAACTCTAAAGAAGCATCTACCAGATTTACCATCTCCTCGGAGTCATACACTCTTGAAGCGTAAGTTATTCTGTCTCCTTCTTTAAATTCTTTTTTATATTGTGGAATTTGTCATGATACTCCTTAACCAACTCCAATATCTCTTTACGAGCATCTTCCTGTGTTTTATTTTCGAACATCTTTCCTCCAAACTATATCCTACTTTAAGTAGGATCTTATCTGACTTTCTGTAATGTCATTCATATCTTCACCATTATTCCATGCTTTATACCATTCCACACTTAAATCAATGGCTCCATGTACATCCAGTCTCGGCTTCCATCCATATACCGCCTTTAACTTATCGCAGTTGAGTTTTAAAAAACCTGCCTCATGAGGACCACCGTCTGATTGAATTTTGAAATCAAACCCTTCTCCCCAAGCTCTTTTAAAGCTCTCTACCAAAGTCTGTGCATTTACACAATCACTGTCATCAGGGCCTACATTAAAGTAACCTTCAAACCTCTCTCTGTCCTGTGCCTGTCTCATAACTATATCAAGATATATAAAGAGAGGCTCCAGTACATGCTGAAAAGGTCTTATGGAATTCGGATTTCTTATTATAACGGGATTTTTTGATATTGCAGCTCTTACACAGTCAGGAACTATTCTGTCCTTTGCAAAATCTCCTCCACCTATTACATTACCGGCTCTCGCTGTAGATACAGGTAAAGCATTTAAAAAACTCTTCTTGTAACTATGTGTAACAAGTTCCGAGCAAGACTTTGAATTGGAATACGGATCATAACCATCAAGGAAGTCGGTTTCAACATATCCCTTATCCTGCTCTTTATTATCATATACCTTATCTGTTGTAACATTTAAGAAACTCTTTACACTTTTAGAGAGTCTTACACATTCCATTATATTTACAGTACCCATTACATTGGTTTCATAGGTGTATACAGGTCTTTCATAGGAATCTCTAACTATAGGCTGTGCCGCCATATGGATTACATACTCCGGCTCTACCTCATCAAATACCTTCTTTAAATGTTCAAGGTCTCTTATATCTCCGATAACGGAGTTCATCTCTGTTTCCAAGCCTAAAATATCAAAAATATTTGTATCTGTAGGCGGATTCAGAGCATAACCTGTAAGTTTGGCACCGCACATTATAAGTATCTTAGAGAGCCAGGAGCCTTTAAAACCTGTGTGCCCTGTAAGAAGTACGCTCTTTCCACCATAAAACTTTTTTAACTCTTCAAAATTCATTTATTCAGTCCACCTCATCCATGGAGCCTTTCCGCTTGCCCAAAGATTTTCCAATTTTTCTTTTTCTCTTTGTGTATCCATACACTGCCAGAAACCGTCATGTTCAAATCCCATAAGTTCGCCATCCTTTGCAAGCTGTAGCATAGGCTTTTGCTCAAATATAGTAGCGTCACCCTCTGTAATATAATCAAATATATTAGGATTCAATACCATAAATCCACCGTTTATGATGGCAGAATCATCTTCGCTCTTTTCTCTGAAAGATGTAATGAGACCTGATTCTTCTTTTTGAAGCACACCCTTTTTGCTGCGCAAGGCTTACCGTAGTTATTGTTGCAGTTTTTCCATGGCTCTGATGGAACTTAAGCAGCGCATCTATATCCACATCTGCAACTCCGTCACCATATGTGAGCATAAAAGGTTCATCCTTTAAATGTTCCTTTGCTCTTAAAATTCTTCCACCTGTCATAGTATTAAGACCTGTATCAAGTACTGTAACTTTCCAGTCCTCCGCATTTCTTCTGTGTACTTCCATCTTGTTATGCTTTATATCAAATGTAACATCAGAATTGTATACAAAATAATTTGCAAAATACTCTTTTATCTTGTTCTGCTTATACCCTGCCAAAATAACAAATTCATTAATTCCAAACGTTGAATAATACTTCATAATATGCCATAAAATCGGCTGACTGCCAATCTCAATCATTGGCTTCGGTTTTCAAATGGCTTTCCTCAGAAATTCTTGTTCCGAGTCCGCCTGCTAATAATACAACTTTCATAACCCCTCATTTTACTGAAATCTGTTTGCTCAGACTATTTTATCATTTCTAAGCACTCTGTACAATCCACCTCTTATATTATTCGGTGCCAAAGTGATTAAAGCAGTAAACATTATTCCTATTATAAATTCCGGTATATTTGTATAATGAAGCTTATTTTTGAATTTTTTTCTTAATCTGAAATATGTAAGAAAATATCCCAAACCACCTCTTCTATTTGAAAAAAATTTCCAAGCCTGGCATTTACCAACACTTTATCAATATTAGCGATTCTATATTTTTGCAAGCATTCTACTCCAGAGATAATAGTCTTCCAATCCCGTCATCGACTGATATCCGCCCACTTCAACACATCTTTTTTTCCTAAAGAAAACTGTCATATGATTTAATGGATTTCTGTATTTTCCGTACTTATAAAGTTCCTCATGATTTAAAGGCATTATTTTTTTGTTCTTAAAGATTTACCTTCCTCAACAAACTCAGATATATATCCACCCACCACTGATACATCAGTGTTTTTCATATATTCCGATTGAGCTTCAAATCTTTCTCTTACCGCTATATCATCACTGTCCATTCTTGCAACATAATCACACCTACATTTTTTTCCAGTCCTTTTTGTAGTGCTATTCCCAAACCCATATTCTTTTTCCAACTGTACACAGATAAAAAGTTATATCATTTTTCCTCAAACTTTTTTTCTTTCTTTATTCAGTATCATTTCAAGTTCCTTGTAAGTACCCCATCTTTTACCAATACAAATTCTTTTTGGTTTTTAGAGTCTGGTTGAATATACTTTCCAATGCTCTTTCTAAGAACTCCGGCCTTTTCCTTCATATAAACAGACATCAAAACTGAAATTTCCAAGTTTACCCCCTTTCATAATTATTTTTAATTTTTATTATAAACAAAGTAAAACTATACTTTTTACTACCTGACTTCACTTTATTGTTTTTTTATACTTGATTAAAAATTTTTCTTAATTCTCATCATTCTCACCGAATATATCGCTATTCCGGTTCCTATAACACTAAGCAGGATATTCACACTCAAAAGTGCTCTCATTCCCATATAGTCAAGTATGGCTCCACCAAATAATGAACCGAGCACCGTACCGGCCGACATCATTCCTGACATAAACGACTGTCCGGTTGCATGGTCTTCTTCTCTTACTGCCGTTCCTGTGAAATATACTGAAGCCGCGGCCATTATTGCAAAGCTGCATATCTGTGAAAGTTGAGTAATATATATCATTCCGATATTAACTGACACAAAATAAAGTACCGCTCTTAATATATACCCTGCACATGCAATAATCATAAGATTTCCCACTTTTATCTTCTTCATAATAAAGGAAAATGTAAACAAAACCGGAATCTCCACAACCGCCTGAATAAACATTGCCGTTCCAAGATTACTGCTGTTACCGCCAAGAGACTGTACAATTTGCAAAAGGTATGTCCCTATAATATTATGTGAGAAGAAAATAAAAAGCACCGCCAAAAGCATTACCGAAAAATATGGGTATTTTTTTATAAAACCGATTACATTTGTTTGCTCATATTCCACACTCTCCAATGCAGATTTCTTTGTGGGCGGCATTGTGCCTACAACACATAATAATAAAATCATAATTATAAGGCCTGAAGCAGGTATTATTTTTGTCCCGAATCTAAGTGCCATATTACCTATAATCAACGCCATAATTGCATACATTGCGGAACCCATACCTCTGGCAACTCCAAAATTAAGTTTTATTCCTTCCCTCTCATATGCAAACAGTGCTGTATTTATCATCGGCAAATATATACTTGCTATGATATACATCGAGCCGAAAAAGAACTGCAATCAGCCATCTTTCTTTTTACAACAAGCATCATAATACATATAAGTATATATGGTAATCCCAATAGGATAATCATTCTTTTCCATGTCAGAATTTTTATCCTGTCACATAAATTCCCGGCCAAGGGTTGTAATATCACTGCAACCAAACAAAATATAGCTGTAATAACACCTATCATACTATTGCCAAATCCGTTGCCCTGTAAATAAAAACGCAATAAACCCGGCACTTGGGCAAAAACATCATCCAATATAGTCCTTGCAATAAAATATATTGGATATTTATCTTTTATCTTTCATTTTATACTTCTATTTCCTTGTTTTTCCTTACTTATCCAGTCTATTACTTCATCAAGGTCAGCCTTTACATCATCAACTTTTTGATCTTATTTCATCTGTCGGTTCTATTGTATCAGGCACCATTATCACTCTTGCACCTGCTGCAATTCCGGCATTTAACCCGTTTATAGAGTCTTCCAGTACAAGGCTTTCACCTATATCCGTTTTCACCTTGTTTGCCGCTTTTAAAAATATATCCGGTGCCGGCTTACCGTTTTTCTATCTCATCACCACAGGTAAAATCATCAAAATAGTCATATACATTTGCCATTTTTAAGATATTTTTATTGCTATCTCTCTCTTAGTTGATGTCGCAAGACAGGCCTTAATATTGTTTTCCTTCAAATATTTAAGTAAATTATCAAGTCCCTTTTTTTCTTTGTCAATCCATGCTCTCTTATATGAGAAACAATATATTCCTCTCTGGCATCCCTGCCCTTTTCTATATCAAATTCATCGCCTGCGTCAGCTCTCAAAATCTCATATACCAATGCTCTGTTTGCACCCTTTATCTTAAGTATAGCCTCATCACTTATTTTTGCATCCCTGCAATACTGCCGCATTCTGCCATGCTTTTTCCATACAGTCTTTCTGTGTCAAACATTAGACCGTCCATATCAAATAAAACCGCTTTTATCATTATTATATCCGCCTTTTTATTACTTTATATTAAGATAA
>BNJV01001438.1_pt1 | contig 68829 bp, 97 predicted proteins | sample 8540591 | NCBI WGS metagenome assembly BNJV01 (sample SAMD00202457, study PRJDB9452) | human saliva metagenome | host: Homo sapiens
CCTATACAGGCTTCTACTTGACTTTTTAAGATAAAGAAAAACAGTGGGACAGAAATCTGTAGACCAAGTCTTAATTTGATAGACCTAGAACTTCATGGTTTCAACAATTCGGTAGATTGGTTAAGGTTGTGGATAGAGAAAGGAAGTTTTTGTTCAAAGGAGCTTTTTGAATTTTAAAATACCAACAAACAGTTTAATCTACTAATAAATTATAGGTTTACAACTATAAAAATGAGGTTGGGATTTTTGATCCCAGCCTCTTCAGTGAACTATTTTTCTTTAGAATTTATAAGTTAGATAAAATTAAATTTTTGTAAATTAGCTTATTTGATAACTTGGTTTCCTGATTTATCATTTTGAATTTGGTTCATTTCGTGCATAAAAACATCTGCTTTCAGTTTATCTGTGATGATACTGACACTTATTAGCTTCTTTTAGATTTTTTCTCATATCCTTCTAAAAAAATAGGATTTCTAATTTTCATGGTTAACTTTGCACAATTAAAGGGACGCTTTTTAATGGTTATTTGTTCGATATCTTGAAGTTTAAATTGATAATGTAATACGCTGAGGCCTCTGCTACTATAGGTATAATACTGAACAGTATTGTTTTTATGAACTTCTAATTTTACTCCATTTATGAAGAGATAATACTCCCATAAACCATAGAAGAAGTGGAACATAAATCAGTACAATTGCTATAATAATCTTGTCTGTAAAATCGGTATTATAAGCTATCAGATGCTTTAAAAATCCAGAGAATCATAACAGATAAAGATATCATGAATGGTCCCCTGCTCTATTAAATTGATTTTTTATATGGAAACATTAAGGTAAATTTTGGTTTATCCAGTAATAACTCTAATTTCATCATTTACCCTTTCATATTGTTTATTGTATAAATTTCAGTATATTTATCTCTTGAACTTTCTATGTCAGTTATCTCCATTATTTTAAGTTCATGATTTCTGATTTTCTATCAATTTTGCTAATATTATACTCTTTTTAAAACATTATTTCTACAGTCCAGCGATTTAATACTATCTAAAGTTAGTCAGTGTAAATATTATAGAGCTCTTTTTGTCTTGGAAAATCATGATATAATAATAGAATAGACAAGTAGGAAAAGGAGAAAATTGATGAATTATACAGTTGAAGAAAAAGAAAGCTTCATGAGAGAGGCTTTGAGAGAGGCTGAGATTGCCTTAGAACATGATGAAATTCCAATTGGTTGTGTGATTGTCAAGGATGGAGAAATCATTGGTAGGGGGCATAATGCGCGCGAGGAGTTGCAACGGGCGGTTATGCATGCAGAAATCATGGCTATTGAGAATGCTAATCTGAGTGAAGAGGCTGGCGTTTGCTAGATTGCACCCTTTTTGTGACCATAGAGCCCTGTGTGATGTGTAGTGGAGCAATCGGGCTTGCCCGTATTCCAAACGTAGTCTACGGGGCTAAGAATCAGAAATTTGGCGCCGCTGGGAGCTTGTACGATATTTTGACAGATGAGCGTCTCAATCACCGTGTAGAGGTTGAAACGGGAGTTTTGGAGAGTGAGTGTGCAACGATTATGCAGGACTTTTTCCGAAATCGACGGAAAAAATAATTTCTCTTTAAAAACAGAGGGGAATGTGGTATAATAAATAATGGAGCAACAGTTCTGCGTGAAGCGGGTCAGGAGGAATCCAGCAGCCCTAAGCGATGTGAATTGTGTGCTCTTTTTCGTGCATAAAACAGACCCTTTAACATCAACGGTTTAAAGGGTTTTTATTTATTTTATCGAGAAAAAGAGGGCAGTAAAGGGCATAATTTATAGTTTTATCTTTTTCTAACTTACTGGATATATCTGATACCATTTTTCTGGGTAACGTGTGAATAAATTTCAAGCGTTGTCTTTGAATCTGAATGACCTACCCTATCCATGATAGCAGTTAGTGGGATGCCCTAGTTCAGCAAGTAAAGAGATATGAGAATGTCTGAACATGTGAGTAGTGATATTTTTGTCAATACCTAGCTTTTTTTACCATGATTTTTTTAAAAGGTATAATAACCCTGGCACTTGTTATTGGCTCTCCTAGAGTGTTGATAAAAATAGAATCAGTATCAAATCCGTTTTTGTATTCTCTAGAATTTGCTCTTTGATAATATCTAACACTTTTTTTGAGGAGCAGTTATAATTCTATCTGATTTTGCCGTCTTTGGTGCAGTTCTCTTTTTGAGTCTAAAATCGTATGTATGCCTTATGTGGATTGTCTTTTTCGAAAAAGTCTATATCGTGTTTGTAACTCAAGGCAGCAAGCTCTCCATATCTCATACCAGTTAGAAAAAGGACTTTGGCTATACGGATATACTTGTTTAAACGATAATCACGCAAAAGCCTCTTTTTGTAAAGTTTTTAATAAAGAGGTTGAACTCTTTTTTGATCCAGATATTTTGTCCTTTTTCTTTTTAAGTCGTCGGAGGTTGTAATTTTACGGGGGAGCTCGACAAAAAGCATTTCATTGCTATTGATATAATTCATTCTAAGAGCGTACTTCATAATCTGATTGAGTTTAAATTTTTATTTTTGAGGTATAATTTCTGGAGCGCCCATCTTTAATCAGTTGATCTATGACTTTCTGCAACAATCTACGGTCAATGTTTCTAACTAGATAATCGCCCTCTATCTGATTAAATATTTCATTCTTTACATGGTTTGCTGCATAGATTGTTGATTCTCTGACCCCATTTTTCCAATTATCCTCAAACTCATCATAAAGCTCTTTGAATGTTATATCAGATATGTTTTTATTTTTTTATCTTCTAGTTTCTTATTTATCTTTTCTTGCAAGAGTAAAACAGCTTGATTTCTTGCTTGAGGTGTTTCTTTTTCCATCGTGACTGAGACTTTTTAATTTCTCAGTATAAGGATCTTTGTATCGCTCAAAAATTTATATTTTCCGTTTGGTAATTCTTCCATCCACATTGCTTTTGACCTCACTTTTTGGTAAAATGAGTATAAGAAATGACCTTTTTAATGGTTTTTCTTATACATGATTTTCTCACACTCAGAAGTTTGCCGACCGAGAGTGTGGGGATTTTTTTGATTTTGTATAATTAAAAACAGCTGCACAATTTTTGTACAGCTGAGACCGAGGCAGGAGCTACCTGCCGTACTTTTGCACTAGATGATACCATCTAGGTAATCCCAACTGTATTCTATCAAAATTTCTATTTACTTGTCAAATATAATCCGTTCGCTAATTGCGTTCGATTACTATACAGGACATCCTCACACTCAAGATTGTCGTCGGAGAGTGTGAGGATTTTTATTTCGTTTCAAAGAAATTTCCGCAATTTTTGCAATGCCACTGTTTATTTCCTTTTTGCCTGCAAAACCAGCTAAAAAGCACCAATTCCACCAGTTAAGACAGCACCACCAACGGCTTTTTCCAACAGAAAAGGCTTTTTATCTTGTTGTAAGAAGAGACATCTTTGGAGTTACAATTTGGGCAAGTGATGATATTTTTGTTTTTCATTTGATGTTCCTTTTCCTGTTTTTATGTTGTTGCATTGTTCTAAAAGCTTCCATCTCGCGCTGTCTTGCTCTTTTTCTTTTCAGGCGATTCAGTCTTAACTTTGTAAATAACAAAAAGCTATTACAACGATAACCAAAAATTACATAAAGTATAACGCCTAACAATTTGTTGTTCATAATTAACCTCCGTTTTAGCCTTTTTAAAGTCAAACATTTCTCTATGGATTTTTAGTGTTTTTATTAAGTATTTGTTGTTTTTACTTTTTCTTGTGGCATGAAGTTTCCGACGACTTTTTCCGATGATGCGTGGCTCTTCTTCCCAGCGGGCGAACTTATCATCATACTTGTCATTTAGAGACAAGGCGGAGTCCATCTTTTTCTTTGTAGACTTTCTTGATATAGCTCTGGCCATCCCAATCTACGGCATAGATGGCACCGTCATAGTCCCAGCCTGTATCCTTGATGAGGGCGACAGATCCGTCTGCGAAGTCTGGTTCCATGGAGTCGCCATAGACCCAGCTGGCGAGATCGTGGGTGATGTCCTTATCAAAATAGACAGTATCATAGTTGCGATCTTCTGCGTAACCGTATCCTGTCCCTGCGGATAGCTTTTCGAAAACGATATTCTGAAAAGTTCTTCGTTGACCCTCGCCCTGCCCTCTAAAAAGCTCCTCAGACGTCCGTAACACAATTTTTATTGTGGGTGGTTAATTGTACTACCGTGTCGTTAATCTTCTGTGTGAGCAAATCTGGAGTTTTTGGGAGAGGGTTAGCAGTAGATGAGTCTTTTTTTATTTGTGGGAAAAGATCATCAATCGAAATCTTAAAAGCACTAGCTAAGTCAAACATTGTATCTTTTTAGGAGACCTGATGCCCTTTTCATAATTGCCAATAGCATTTTACTTATTCCAATCTTAGAACCAAGCTCTTGTTGAGTCCAACCATTTTTAAGTCTATATTGTTTTATTTTTTTCGTCAATAATACTTGCAATCTGTTCTTTATCCATACCCGAATCTCCTTTCTATTTATAAGAGAATTATAACATAAAACCCACGAAAAGAAAAACTTTTTAATTTTTCGTAAAAAATATTGACAGCCCACGAATCGTGTGCTATAATTAAACCAAGCTTAGAAATAAGCAAATAAAACGAAAGGAAAAGGAGGCGAGGGATGAATGAACTTGAAAAACAGAAAACCTAGCCCTTAAACGTGAAGTGGCTAGGGTTGAATAAAGTCATTGAGATAATGACGGAGCAGTTAATAGAGTCATATCATGCACAAAGTGCTATCCTGTGTGACAAGGAAAACAGCACCAAAAACAGCCATCAAAACGGAAACCTGTAGTTCCATTCATACATTTGTTGGATGGCTTCATGGCAATTTGATTTCCAGCCAATTTCAATCCGATTTTCTATTTGTGGTAAGTAAGGCAGGTAGTAGTGTGAACTCGTGACGTCCGTTTTCATCTGCATTTTTATTACAAACGTAAATTGGCATAATTATTTCCTTTCTGTTAAATTTCTGACTAAAACGGTGAGAGGTCTTAGTCAATAATGATTATAACATAGAATAACAAATACACAACATATTGTTAACTAAATATATTTGTTTAACAATATATAGTATTTAGAGATGTAAAAATGTGGGAACAATTAAACAGAATAATGCAGGAAAGAAATTTGAATGGTAATCAATTATCTAAGATAGCTGGAATCAATCGAAGTTTCTTTTTCTGACTTAGAAAAGTGGGAAGAAGTAAAGTACCTTTCTTGGCCGAATATGTGCAAAAATCGCTGATGCACTGGAAGTCAGCTTGGATGAATTTAGATAAGGAGGGTGAGAATGTGCAAATTTATCTTTATCAACTAAGAAAAGAAAAAGGAATTACACAAAAAGAACTAGCCCAAAAAATTAGGTATATCTGAAACCGCATATCGTCAAAAGAGGGCAACGTGCTTTTTAAAGTCAGATGAAATGTTTATTATCGCTGATGTTCTTGAAAAAGATATTGGCGAAATTTTTCAGATCCAAGACCACGAAAAGTGGGTTTATAGATGAGAGTGCGATTAGAGAAAGGAGAGCGTATGACAAACTTTAAAGATTTGGATTGTCAGTTTATCTTTCAAGAATGTAACTGATGATTACACAGCTGTTAGTAACAGCTTTTATCAACGATCCTGCGTTGGATTTCACAGCTGTTGGCATCATGATGGTAGTGCTGGCTAATCACCCCAGCTGGCAAGTCTATCCAGAAGAAATAGCAAGGCGAAAAGGTGTTAGTCGTCCAACTATTAGCAAATATTTCAAAATCTTGGAAGAGGCTGGATATTTACGTCAAGTTAGACGAAAAGCCTCCAGGTCGTGGAGGAAGTCATGTATTTCGATTTTTCTCTGATAGAAAAAAATATCTGATTTTCAGTTTGATATCATGTTGCAACGACTTGATGAAGCGATTAGTGATTCAATTTTTGAAATGTAAGTTTTTCATGTCAAAACTTTTTCATGTCAAACTTTTTACACTAATAAGTATTAACTAACAACAAGTATTAAATAACAATAAATACTAACTAACAACAAGTACTACTACTCTTAATAAATAAAAAGAGAAATTTAAAATTTCTAATATAGGACTTTGCAAAATGGGAAAAGGAGAAATATGTCAAAACATTCATTGGTTTAGATCAAACTTCGAGTTTGTAACTGCTGTTTTGGATGAAGCAGATAAAAAGACCCTGCAACGATTATAGCTGTTGCAGAGTTATTGAAGTCATATAAATTACTGAAGTCTATGGATTAGCTTCTGTGGTTTATATAACAAATTTGGAAAGGAGAAAACATGAAGCAATTAAAACTAAGTATTAAACCCAAACAAGAACCTACTGAGGGTCAATCTCTTAATTCTTCAGGATATTCAGTAAAAATCAATGACTGGGAGCTTGGCCGAGGGTGAGTGATTTTTCACTAGAAATGCCTGCTGATAAGAAACCAAAAATCACTATCACGGCAATTCCAGATGTTATTGAAATTGATGCGACAGTTGATTGTGTTAGAAGTACAAAAACTGAAGAAACATCAAATTATCAAGGCGATAAGCTGACGAAAGATATTTTAGAAAACTTGTTGATTTATTCTAAAGAGCTTAAAAATAATGATTTTTCATTCAAAGATTATTATTTCAGCAGATGGAGTTTATCTAGAGCAAACAAAGAGTTTCACCCTGTTGATGAAACTCTCAAAAACGAGAAAGAAAAATTCTGAGCAGGGGCTGCAGGATGTTGCGAAATCACTGCCCGATATCCGAAAGCTATATTGGCTTGAGACGAGGCTTTTACTCGAAAAGGATGGGAAGAGATAAACAGCCTTTACGATTACCAACTGAACGAAAAAGAGCGTAATTTATCAAAGACCTAACACTGGATGATAGTGAAACTAATGTCTTTCCGCAAACTACGCTCGAGATGGCGATGGGGATTATCGAATAACCCCGTGCATTCTATCTGCAAGTCTATTCTGCTCATTGATGAGAGCTTAGACAGGTTGCTGACTACGCAGCTATCTCTTGAAAATTCATCTAGGACTTTGGCGAGTGCTTTAGACAAATTTTCAGGTTATCAATGCCGTACACTCATCAAGAATCATCTTGATAACTGGGTCATGCATAAAATCACCTCCTTTCATAGCTTTATTATAGCAGAATTGGAGAGAGCACCTAACGAGAGTCAGGAGCTTACTAAAAACACTAAATAAAGTATACCACGAAAGGAGCAAAAATGTGAAGCAGTTCAAATCGTGAGAATTAAAGATGTGATCATCGAAGATTTCTGCAAACGATGAGGAACTAGCGCATATCTTTGGCTGTTCAAAGACGCAGCAAGCGGGAGATATGAGGCGAGAAATGAAGAAGTTACCTGAGTCAGAAAACCATCTTAGAAATGATGGTCAGCTTGTCACAATCAAAGGTTTTGATGCTTATCTGCAATATCGAGGCGGTCAGTCATGGAAGAAAGAAAGTGAGCTAAAACCGTTAAGATGACACGATAGCAGAATAACAACTACACAACAATCTATTCATAATTAGAAACAATAGAGGTCAAAAATGGTAATATGAATTGGTAGTCGATGACACAATAACATTATGGAGTGGAGCTGTTTAGAATTAAAAGCTTTAATCAGATTTGGGAGTGTGGATGCTGGAGACCTTGGCGGATATGTATGTACAGAAGATAATTTAAGTCAAGAAGGCGATGCTTGGGTATCGAGGCAATGCCAAAGTATGGGGACGATGCCAAAAGTATGGGGCAATGCCATAAGTATGGGGCATATACTTAAGTATGGGCAATACAAAAGTATCGGGCAATGCCAAAAGTATAGAACAATGCCAAAGTATCGAGGCGATGCTGAAGTATCGGGCGATGCCGAGTAGTCAGGCGATGCCGAGTATGGGGCGATGCCAGAAGTGTCAGGCAGATGCCAAAGTATCGGGCGATGCCGAGTATCGGGCGATGCCGAAGTATGGGGCGATGCCAAAGTATGGGGCAATGCCGAAGTATGGGGCAATGCCGAAGTATGGGGCAATGCCAAAGTATCGGGCGATGCCGAAGTATCGGGCGATGCCGAAGTATGGGGCGATGCCAAAGTATGGGGCAATGCCGAAGATGAGCAATGACCAAAAGTATCGGGCAATGCTCAAAGTATGGGGCAGCCGATATGCCAGAAGTATCGAGCGTATGCCAAGTATCCGGGCGATGCCGAGTATCGGGCGATATGCAGAGTATGGGGCGATGCCAAGTGATCGAGAAACTTGTGTCGGGCGATGCCGAGTATCGGGCGATGCCCTGATAGTGGGGCAGTATGAGGGCATGGGAGACGATGCCGAGTATCGAGCGATGCCGAGTAGTGAGGGCGATGCCAAAGTGTGGGGACGATGCCAAAGTATGGGGCAATGCCGAAGTATGGGGCAATGCCGAAGTATGGGGCAATGCCGAAGTATGGGGCAATGCCAAAGTATCAGATTTTGGGGATATTATCGTTTTAAAAAGCCATTGGTCAAGCGGGCGGCATTTTACTTACACGAAATCTAATAAAATGTGGAGGTAGGCTGTTTCTACGGAACGGGTCAGAACTGATTGATAAAACATAGAGATAGCGAAAAATCAGAGGAATTTCTATAAGGCTTATGTGGAATTCATAGCATCCTTAGAGGGGTTAGGAGAATGATATGGCAAATACCATTTACAAAAAACTACTCAATATCCAACGGGATCTAAAAGCACCAAAAGGGCAATACAACAACTTTGAGTGAAATATAGCTACCGTAATGCAGAGGATATTATGGAGGCTTTAAAACCATTACTTGGTGAGAATAATGCAATTACCATGTTGAGGATGACACTATTGAATACATTGGGCAACGGTACTATCTTGTGGCAACAATATCATTTGTTGATATTGAGACTGGTGAGAAAATCACAGTAAAGGCAAGGGCAAGAGAGGAAGAGAACAAGAAAGGCATGGATGGTTCACAAATCACTGGTGCAGCATCAAGCTACGCTAGAAAATATGCTTTAAGCAGCCTTTTTCTTGATTGATGATAATAAAGATGCTGATAGCGATGAGTATCATAAACAAAACAACCATCAGAAACCCAAACAAAAAGGTCAACAGCAACAACAAGGAAACCAGCAAGCCCAAGAACAAAATCAAGTAAGGTACATTGACAACGATCAGTATCAAAAGAAAAGTAACGACCTTATAAATGATATTTCAAAAATTAAAGGGATACCGTTCGATACGCTTGCTAACTATGTGCTATCTGAAAAATTAAAAGGTTTACAAGATTTTCATAGAGTACAAGTTGGTGACTACGAGGTATTGAAAAACTATTTAACTGAACAACTATCAAAGGCAAAAAGCAAAGAGGGTAATTAAACATGGTAAAAGATGTAAACTAATAGCTTGACAGAAATTAAGGTGAGATTTTCAACCTGCAGTAATCAATGTTGACCGTGAGGCGATTGAGGCTAGTAGCCGCAGCCATTGCACGAGTATAGCGGCCGAGGGTAACTGTTGATAATTACAAAGAAGTTTATGAAGAGCGCACCCGCTTTAATAAGCTGATTGGAGGCTTAGACACTCAACGTGAGGGACTTTAACCGACAAATCAATGAGCCAGCAAAGACTTTGATAAGTGGGTCAAAGAAAAAGTCATCAAGCCTATTGAGGCCGTAACAGATGCTATGTCAGCAGGGACTTAATGCGATTGATGAACATGAACGATTGATGCGCGTGGATGTCGTTCGTGCCACATTTGAAGATAAGTGTATGGTCGCAGGGATTGAAAAATCCACATTTGCTGACAAATACGATGAGTACAGCCTCAAGAAATATTTTAAAACAGGCAAGTACGAACTGAAAAAGACAACACTTGATGAAATGGATGCATTAGTGCTTTCAGAATTTGATGCCCTGGAAGAATACAAAGCCAACAAGCAAGCTATCCAAGAACAAGCTCAAAGAGTACGATTTGCCAGCTGATAGCTGTATCAGACATCTTGAAGATGGTAAGAGTCTTGTTGATGTCCTCAAGATGATGAAAACTGGTCGAGAAGCTGAAATTGCACGCAAGGAGCAGAAAGAGGCTCAAGAAAAAGCAGAAGCTGAACGACTTGAAGAAATTGCTCAATTGGCCAAGGAAAATGCTAATGCGAATATAAAGGCCTATGATGCCGAAACAGGCGAGATTTTGGAACAGGGTACAATTACACCAGAACCACAAAATAATGCGCGAGAAGTGCCGTAAATTTGAGCCTAGCGAGCCTTTAACAATTGACTTGCGTTTGACATTGCATGGTGGGAAATCTCAACTTGAGTCAGTTGAAAGAATGGCTTGAGGATAACTTTTATAAGTTTCGAAACTTTGGAGGGTTAGGTGGAATTTAGAAAGTATCAACTTATTTTAGAATTTGAGGAGGCTAACAGGCCTCTCACACAAATTGAAAAGAAAAGCCTTGCTAGTTACTCTATCGAATATTTAAAAGTGGGGCTAGATAGCTTAGAACGTGAATATTGCAGCAGGAGGTATGCACAATGAAATTTAATGAACTGATTGAAAATGTAAAGGTTGGTCAGCAGCTGAGGAGCTTGACAAAGCAAGCCCATTATCTCAAATGCTCAAACTCAACGAAGAGTGGGGGGAGCTTAATGGTGCGACAGTACGAAAGGATAAGGAAAAGATAGCTGACAGTGTTGGAGATATGATGGTCGTCTTGACTATCCTAGCTCAACAGATGAACTTTCTAAAAATCCATTTGTCTCTCAATCGAGATGAGAACGGACAGCATAATTTTTCATTATGTAGATCAGTGGTCGAGTAGAGTTACTGTGCTTGCACATTGCTAATGAGGTGGGTTGATTGCACGTGGTTTTGGCTGATGTTTCAACTAATACAAATCGCATTAACTCACGCACTCAAATTCAGTTAAGTAGCCGTAACATTGCTATTTATCGATGTTTGTTGCTAAGAAATTTGACTGACTTTGACAGAGTGCCTTGAATTGGCATGTGGAATGAAATCAAAGACCGTCAAGGAAAGATGGTGGATGGTGTGTTTGTTAAATCTTCTGATTTGAGGAGGTTCAAAATGATAAATAACGTTGTTTTAGTAGGTCGGCTTTACAAAAGATGCTGAACTGAGATACGCAATCTAATATTGCGGTTGCTACGTTTACTCTTGCTGTAAACCGTCCGTTTAAAACGAGGCTGGAGAGCGTGATGCTGATTTTATCAATTGCGTTATCTGGAGACGAGTCAGCTGAAAATCTTGCATGGTGGGACTAAAGGCTCATTGATTGGTATCACAGGAGTAATTCAAACACGTAGCTATGATAATCAACAAGGCCAACGTGTTTATGTCACAGAGGTTGTTGCTAGTAATTTCCAATTGCTAGAAAGTCGTAACAGTCAGCAAAATAATCAAGGCCATCAAGAGCATCATGGCGGTTATCAGCAACAGGGTTACAGCAACCAGGGCAGTTCTTTTCCAAAAACGGAAATAACACAGGAACAATTTCCAAAAATGGAAATAGTTACGGACAACAAGGTAGTTTCTTTGAGAACACAACAAATCAGTTCCTGATTTCACCCGTGATAACAATCCATTTGGCAGACCGACAAACCCATTGGATATTGACGATTCAGATCTGCCGTTTTGAGGTGATTTATGAGTGAAGAAATTTGGAAAGAGATCAATGGTTATGAGGGAATTTATGGAGTTTCAAACCATGGTAGAGTTAGAACTCACAAAGATAAAAACCACACATGGCCAAAGAAATGGTATCAGGCATTGGAAACAGAGAATTTTTGAAACCTAAATCAGCAAAAACTAGAGGAACCTAGGGTGTCTCTATGGAAAAATAAGAGATCGAAAGATTACCTAGTACATAGATTGGTTGCAGAGGCATTTATACCAAATCCAGATAACAAACCGACAGTAAATCATATTGATGGCAACCCAGAAAATAATCATATTGTTGCAATCTTGAGTGGGCGACTTACAAAGAAAACAATAATCATGCTTTCGATAACAACCTAATCAAAACAGGAATGAGTATCATTTTAGTTGATAAAAAGACTAAAGAAATACACATGTTTTAGAAGCATGGCGAAAGCTAGTGAATTCTTAGGATATAACCACGGTTGTTTGAGCAGTATATTGTCACACGGTCAGACCATATCCCAATATGGAAATCTACACTAAATTATAGGGGGTGCTGAATGGAATTTATCAAAGTTAAAGTCGACTTACAATGCCATTTTGTGGGCATTGTAAAAGTAGTCAAGGCAGGAGCGCATCATAAGGCTATCACTTGCCCATCTGTAAACAAGCTGTCTTGTCGTGGGCAGCTGGTGTTGAGGGTGAACGATAAGTATGGATATTGTTCACGCTTACGAGCCGTTCAATATCCGCAAAATCAATCAAGAGTTTCAAGATGCTTTTGAAGATGTCCACCTAAGCACTCTTTCACCATCAGAAATAAGATGAGAGGGTGAAATTACTTTTACAATCAGTATTAAACCAATTTGAAAAGGAAACAGAAAAATGACAAAAATTGAAATCGTTATGGTACTCACAACTTTGATGTCTATCACATGGGCAGCGATTGTTACAATTCACACTATGCAAGCTATCAAAAAGCATAAAGCAAAAAGTGGATTATTATCAGAAACCACAAGTGCAATGCGAGATTGCACGTCATGTCAAAACAAATGGTACTCAGATGGTGGGGAGGTGTTTTAGATGAAAGTAGTTTGATGGTGCATAAAATGCGTACCATCCGTAAAGAGGCAGAAACTTACTCAGTATGATCTTTGCCCCTATGGTTGGCATTAGTCAAAATCGAGTAAGTGACATTGAGAAATGTTACAACTCCAACGATTGAAGAAATTGAGGCATTTGCCGATGCTCTAAACACTCAAGTATCATCATTTTTAAGCAACGAGTCAGAAATTGAGGTTGTGCTAATACCTTTACCAAAAAGAAAAAGGATACTGATGCAGAGTCTCACTTTGACACCCAAACCGAGCAAATGGAGCTATTTGTTGATGATGCTTTACTAGGTCGTGACCTGACAGGATATGTATTGATCAGCCAAAAACCTATCTGGAGTTGTTAGATAGTCAAGATCGCTTAAAGCAGTTACAAAAACTTTTTGAAGTGGGGAGTTTGTGATGAAATTTGAACTTATCAATGACCACTTTGAAAAATGCTAAGCGATACAACATACCGAGGCGCAACTTATCATTGCTGATATTCCCTTTACAATTTAGGAAATAATGCATACGCCTCTGACCCTAGATGGTACAAAAGATGGCGATAACAAAAACGGAGAGACAGATTAGCAGGGAAATCATTTTTGATACAGATAATGATTTCCAAAATCAATAATTTCTTTGACTTTTGCAGCCGTTTGCTTAGAGCCAAAAAGAAAAGGAAAGCGCCTGCTATGATTGTCTTTCATGCCTGGCAACAGCGAGACATGATTATAGAATGTGGTAAAAGCATGGTTTTTAATAATGCTTATCCGCTCTATTTCTACATCAAGCCCTCAAGTGCTAAAGGCCAATATGAAAAATTGTTGGTGCGGTTGAAGAGGCAACGGTATTATATCGTGATAAACTCCTAAATTTAACAATGGTGGGGCTATGATACTCAATCATGCCCCGTGGGAAAAAGATAGCTCTTACCCAGTTATCCACCCTACGCAAAAACCGATACCAGTTTTGAAACGATTGATTGAAATTTTTACAGATGAGGGCGATGTTGTCATTGATCCCGTAGCAGGTTCTAGTTCAACTTTAAGGGCTGCTATTGAGATGAATAGGTCAGCCTATGGATTTGAAATTAAGAAAGATTTCTATAAGGCTGCACAAGAAAAATGCTATCGTCATTTTCAAATTAGCTTAATTTAAAACAGGAGGACAATATGGATAAAAACTTATTGGGCTAGACCTAACCCACATTGCCGATGGAGGATTGCAGGAAAAAACTAGACAAAAGAGCTTGAAAAAGTCTTTGATAACATCCTGACCTTAATACCGATGCTAAAGCCAAACGCAAAGTGACTATCACACTTACAATGTCAGCTAATGAAGAGCGAACAGTGGTTGATACTATCATGGAGGTGAAATCAAAAATTTGCGCCTCAAAATGGAGATAGCTACAACAATTCTTGTTGGGCGTGATTTTGATACAGGACAAGTACACGCTAACGAGCTGAAAAAGTACAGTACCTGAGTCAAATGTGCTTTGACGAAAACGGAGAAATTTTTGACGGACATTGGGCAGACCAGTAGCAGAAATTGAACAGCAGACAGAAACGAAACCAGATATTATTGATTTCAACAAAAAGAAAGTAGGGTAACTAATATGACAACAGAAAATCTTAAAGCAGCATTGGAATACGCAGTAGAACTAAATGAGCATGGTTTGGAAATTTTTAAAAAGCTGCAGATGGCACAGAGTATTATGATGCTAACAAATTCAACCTCAAAGAACTTGACCCTAAACGCTATCCTAAAACTTTGGAGCTATCAACCTTGACAGAGCCTTGTTGACTATCTCAAAACTGACCTAAACAATTTGAAAAATCAACGCTTGATTGTAGCAGTTGAGAAAAACGATGAGGTGTGCGTTTGGTCTGAAAATGACGAACTCGAACATCGCACATTGCTTGTTGATGTTAAGGCACGCATCCCAGAGCTATCTTTGTGACGTTTCCTATCTCCAGAACAATTCAACATCATGTTGCAATCAAACTTTATTGATGATAATGATCGTGACACATTGCTAGAATTTGCTAGCGCATTGAAAATTGAGAATGGGGCTGAAATTGAAGATAATGGAGTATCTCAAGTAGCAACGGTTAAAACAGGGGTGTGCAAGTCTTGCGAAAGGTAAAGCGCCTAATCCAGTCACATTGCGCCCATATCGCACATTTAGCGAGGTTGAGCAACCGGCAAGCCTATTTGTATTTAGAATTGATAAGCAAGCAAATATGGCTGTTTGAGGCAGATGGCAAGCGCTGGGTAGCTGATGCGGTAGGAAATATTGCAGCCTATCTAAAAAGAGCAACTAGCAGACCAAAAACATATCACAGTATTGGCATAAGAGAGGAAAAAAACAATGACTAAAGAAACTAAAAACGCAGTATCAGCTGAAACTATCGTAGAGAACTTGAAAGAATTTGCGGAAACATTACACGATGAGAGCAAAGAGGGAATGGTACACTTTCTTTTGACAAAGAACGTGAGTAAATTTAAAACAGCTAATATTTTTACACAATATTAGTCATGATTTGCTAGATATCTTAGATGGAAAGAGTGCTAAAGAATTGTTTGGTGAATCTGATGATAATGAGGCAGATAGCTCTTTGGTTGGAACAGTCACTATCAATGTAGAAACTGGGAAAGTTAAGGGGATTGATGACATCAAGGACACCAAAGCAAAAAGAACAGATTGTAGCAGCTGTAAGTAAAATTGTTGAAGAGCTAGGCGGTAATTAGATGGTATTGTTTCTGAAATTGATGGTTATCAGTGCTTGCTTACTCCTTGCTATTCTGATTTTCGTTGCTGGGCGCAAAACTTACAAAGAGGGGAGAGCGGACAAGGTGGATGAATTGAAAAAAAGAAAACCAGTCATTATTTATCAAGTTGACAATGCTGGTGGTGAGCTTATCGGAACAGTAACAGATAAAGCTATTGTTGATGGGCATTATACAGTCACAATTGGAGCTTATGGCAGTTTCTTGTTACGAAAAGAACAGTATGAGAGTATCAATGTAGGCGATGATGTCCCAGGCTATTTGAAGAAAAAGAGGTAACTAAGATGACAAAAACTATTGAACTACCAGACTATTATGTACCCTGACTGGGAAAATACAAGATATGGATCAGTGGAAGAATTAAAAAGAGTTGTTACTTTACAAACGTATCGTGGAATGGGATAAAGACTTTTTACTGCTTGAAGATGGCACAAGGGTCACTATTGAAATGTCTGAAAGTGATTGCTGTGCATCAGCAGGTGGGGAGTTCAAAGATGTTCAGTTAGATGCTGTAATTACTGACGTTCAGTTTGGAGAACCTCACAGTTTGACAATGGAGATGGGACAACTTGGCAGAATACAGTTACCATCTACCACAATCAGAACCCAATAGCGTTAGCTGAATGTGAGGCTGATGATGGAAATGGTAGCTATTATTACAGCGTAGGTTCATTGGTGATTGGTGATATTCACTTTCCGGTGGTTAAGGCTTAGGGCAGGATTTTTGAGATGAAATTTGAGTTTTCTTTGCCTCGAAATACTAAGCTAAAATCTCTAAACATGGTTATCAATAGTAATGACAGGCAGCACCAAACAGATAAAGGCTAAAGTTACTAAGCGCATTAGAGCTTTTTGCTTATTGGCATACATCGATGAACAAGGATAAAGGGAGGGCTGCTTTTAGCCCCTCTAACCCTTGTGAGGTTACAGTCACAATTTACAGCCCTACTAAGTCTAAATTAGATCCACCTAACTTGTATCCGACAGTCAAGGCTATCATTGATGGCATGACTGATGCGGGTATTTGGACAGATGATAATCATAAGGTTATCAAAAAGTTATCTTTTGTTTATGGTGGCTTGAGCGAGGAGAAAGGGCATTATAGATTAGTGTTTGATATGAGGAGGCAGAGTGATGAAGAAACGTCAACGTAAAAAGAAAATTTTGAACGGTCTGGGCAAAGAAGAAAGATATCGCAGGACGCATTGTCCTATTTGCGATAGCGAAATTGGAGTATTTGATGAATACTTTAATAGTTATGGCTTTTGCTGTGTGTCGTGCGGTTATAAATACTATGGAATTGAGAGGTGACTAAAATGAAACAATCCAACTAAAGATGCTTTTCTCTATAAAAAGCTTAGAAATTTTACCGCAGATCGTTTTTGACCTTTAGAGAATCTGATTGGAAGTTTCTTATCAGCAATCTGGTCAATGAATTTGTGCATTAGAAAGTAAATGAGGAGAAGAAAAATGAAGTGAAACTATTAGCAATTGCATTGCTTGGCTTATCTTTGTATGGTTGGCAGCATGTGGAAACAAGGATGTCCTTGGAACAACTTTCACTTTTAATTACGCAAAAAGTGAAAATGGTAGATGGGCAAATCGTAGAGGGCAAAGTCAAAACAGTGGGCGAAGTACGAGAAACAGGATAGTATTCGTGTTACTTTTGAAAATGGTGATGAGTATTACACTCACTCAAGTAACGTGACTTTGTACAATAAATGATGAGGGGTGATACATGACTGATGACGAAGATAGAGCGCTTGTCAGTTATCCATCGCAGGAAATCAATTGGCTCAAGTGGTATTTTTGAGATAAGAAAATCCGAAAAGAACCATTTTAGAGCAAAAGATTATAGTTTCTCATATCAAAATGATAGGCTTGAAGCTAAGTTTTTAAGCAATTTAAAAATCAACTGAAGATTTTATAGATGGGTCTGATCCTAAATACTTACAGGCGATAAAAAGAGGTTTATGTTTATAGAGACATAGAATGTTATTGGAGCTTGTCAAAAATACTATTTTATGAGTCCAACTCAAGCCTATGTATTACTTTAATGCGTGGTTTAACGATTATTTTTCGTGCGACTTACACAGAATTACTTGAAAATGCAATTTTAGATAAAGAACCGTAAAAAAACCAAAGCTTATGTATCTATAATCAAGATATGTAAGCTTTTTTTGAAAGGAGAGATGGACAACTTACAAATCGAGTATGTGGATATAAAAACTGTTAAACCATATCACAAAAATGCTAGGCACAATGACGGAGAGGCGACGGAGAAAGTTGCTGCATCCATAAAAGCTTTTGGCTTTCAGCAACCTATCTTAGTAGATGATGACAATGTCATTATTACAGGACATACTAGGCTCAAGGCAGCTATCTCACTTGGAATTGACATAATACCTATCGCTCGCTGTAAACCTGACAGAAGAGCAGATAAAGGCTTATAGACTAGCAGATAATCGAGTCGCTGAGTATTCAACATGGGATGCTGATCTTTTGAATGTAGAACTAGCTGAGTTTGAAACAATAGATATGAGCCAATTCGGGTTTGACTTATCCGTAACAGGTTTTAGATTTTGGTGTGAATCAAGAACAAGAGGCATCTGACATTGAGGGAAGAAGATGCAGAGGACTTTCATAGAGACACAACCATAAACCAGTACAATCTTTTTCATTATGATGAAAGTAGAGTAGAGGGCTTTTATAACATGCCCATACTTGAGGGTGGATCATATCTCAAAAGATTTTCAAGGTTTTAATTATGTTTTGAATAAACCAGATTACGGTTCGTGTGTGCACTTCTTTTTGAGATGATTATCAATTTGAACGGATTTGGCAAAGGCCAGATTTTTATATTGAAAAGCTGTTAGAGTTTGATAGCGCCTTAACTCCAGACTTTAGTCTATAGCCTTGATATGCCTATGGCTATGCAAGTATGGAACATTTACAGGTCGAGATTGATTGGTCAGATAATGCAAGATTACGGTATGACGGTTATTCAACGGTATCGTGGTCAACTGAGGAAAGTTTTGCTTTTGTTTTTGATGGTTTACCTTGCGCAACGCTCAGCTAATCAGTACAATAGGGCGTTGTGCTAAAACAAAGAGCAGTTGAACATTTGGGAGGGCGTAACAGAAATGATAAGCGCCTTACTCAATCCCAAAAAGAATAGGTGAGTATATGGCGGAAAAAGTGGAGTACGATTATAAAGATATAGAGGTTGTTTATTTTGGAAAATGCAACAACGGAAAGGATGAAAATAATGGGCGGTAGAGGCAGCAAAAGCGGAGCAATAAGATTGATAGAATTGCGGTAAATGGCAGATGGATCCATTCGTCAATATCAACAGACCATAGGAAAAGATGGTATAGCAACATGATGGTTACGAGCCTCGAAACACCATATAAGCACTCGTTTTCAAAGGCTTTGGAAAATGCTGAGAAAATGGAACTCTCGTCAAAGAGTTGAATAAAGCTCAAAACTCGTAAAATGAGACAAGAGAAATCAAAAAGATACTAAAAGATCTGGCGAGCAGAAGTAGAAAGAAGACTCATGAGCTTTGATGGGGACAGGAACGCTAAATAGACATGGGAAATTAGTAAATCATAGAGCCTCAGTAGGAAAAAGAAGATTACCCTAATTTCATTTTAGTGAATGGAAACGACAAAATGGGAGGTAAACAATGGGTGGTAGAGGTGCGAGCTCCGGAAGAAGCAACAAAGGCAAAAAGTATGGGACAGAATATAGCACCTTGCATATAGCAGGTAATATAAAATTTGTCACTCAAAATGGTATGGTGGACAAGTAGCATCTATGGAAACCATGACCAAAGGTAGAGTATATGTATTAGTTGATAAACACACAAACACTTTAAAGAGTATCACTTACAATGATACATAAACGTAATAAAACAGAATAGACCTAGATCATGAACATATGATTCCTCATGTTCATCACGGTTATTTTCATAATGAATATGAAGTAAGTAAAAGGTGGTACAAAATCTGACAACTAAAGAGGAAAATGGTTGATAGAGTGACGAAAGAGTGGTATAATTTTAATGAAAGCGCAAGGGATAGTATGAAGAGTACATGATAGAGGGTAGTTACGGTGCGAATCCGTGTCGTGTGCTGTATCTAGCGTAATTGGGGCTTTTTATTTTCTCGTCTTAAAACAGCGTAAAACATCCCTTTTTACCATATACAATGAAATCATAAGTATAAAATGCTTGTGATGTTTGAAAGGAGGGTGAAAATTATCTAGGGATGGGACTAAAAATTTAAAACCAGTTACAGAACGAAGCAAAAGATGAAGTAAGAGCTATTAGCCTCAAAAGGAGGTAAAGCGTCTAGCATAGCTAGAAGAGAAAAAGCTGATCTAAAAAGCATTTGAAACCCTCTTATCTTTCGGATGTGACGGATAGTAAAATCAAGAAACAACTTGAAGAAATGGGTATGACTGGCAACAATGAGGCTTTGTTAGCCTTTGCAACCTTTCAGCAAGCTGTAAAAGGCAATCAGAAAGCGACTGAGAACATAATCAAGCTGACAAATACTAAAGATAAATACGATATACAAGAACAGAAAGAGCGTATTAAAGCACTCCAAGCATGACAGTAAGGCTGCTGAAGCCGAGAAAGACTCAAGTGAAAACTATCGAGATAGTGGATGCATGGGCTGAAGATGTGAGGGGCAACAGATGACCTTTAATGTCCAGAAGAACATCAGCCTCATTTTCAAAATCGGTATGGGTATCTAGGATTACCTTACAATGTGCTAAAAGGTGGTCGGAACTCTTTCAAATCGTCGGTTATCGTACTGAAGCTGGTCTATATGATGCTGAGATATATCAGAGTTGGAGAAACAGCCAATGTAGTTGTTATTCTGTGGTAGCAAATACAATCCGAGATAGTGTTTTTAATAAGGTGGGCTTGAACTCGTTTTGGCATAGGGTAACAAATTTAAAAACAGTAAGCTGTTTCAAAATCATACACAAAAGACAGGATCAACATTTTACTTTTACGGCCAATGAATGACTTTCTGTAGCTCAAGTCAAACGACATTGAGATGCATCCTTAGCGGGTTTGTGTGTAAGAGAAGGCTGCTGAATTTAGTAATCAAGAGGATGACTAGCCAAACGTAACATTCAAGTGAGACAGAAACATCCACGCGCCAAGTTTGTACAATTCTTTGGAGTTATAACCCACCTAGCAAATCCGTATAGTTGGATCCCGCTATGAATGGTTTGAGAAAGTACCAAGACGAGATAAGAACTATTTGGCTCACTTCACAGCTTCTATCTTGATGATGAATTAGGTGTCACCGAACAAATGCTAGAGGATATAGAGGCGTATCAAAGAGAGCTGACGGTGATTATTGCTAAGATACTTATATCTAGGTGAGGCAGTGGGACTAGGTAACAACGTGTATAATAATGAGTGTTTCATGCTATTGATGCTTTACCTAGCGATGATAAGCTGGATTGCGGCATATCATTTGCGCTAGATGGCGGACATCAACAATCGGCAACAGCTTGTTGTGCTTTTGGGATAACAGCTTCAGCGAAAAGTAATCTTACTTGATACCTGGTACTACTCACCTGCTGGCCAAGTGGTCAAGAAAGCACCCTAGTCAGCTATCCAAAGAGATATATACTCTATATATACGCCCAGTTATTGAGAAGTACAGAGTACAAAGCCTTGCAATACTGGCTGGGCCAGATAGTGCTGCAGCTGTTAAGAAACCAGATGTTTCTTGATTTTGGTTTGAAATGGCATCCGGTTTGCTAAGCTTTAGAAAAAGTGACTGTGATTGACAGCTTTCAATCTTTTACTTGCTCAGTCGCTTTTTACTATCTCAATACTGAAAACAACAAGATGTTATTGAAGAACACAAGATGTATCGCTGGGATGAAAAAGACTATCAAATCTGATAATCCTAGCGTTATCAAAGAAGATGACCATACATGCGACACAACACACAGTATTTTGTGTTAGACAATGCAAAATTGCTTTGGTTTGCGTGTTGGTAACGTTTAGGAGGAGGGCATCATGAGCCTCATTTCAGAAAGTAAGTAAAAGACTAGTCGAGGGAGTGTACATGCAGACATCAAACCTTTGGTTGTGGCCTTTTGGAACATCCAAAAATCGCAGTGACTCAAGAAGTATGACCGGATCAAGAGAAATCTAGTCTATTATCAATCAAAATGGGATGATGTTCAGTACAAAAGCATACTTGATGGCGATATCCAATCTCGCTTCAATGAATCACTTGCCAATTGCAAAAACAGCATCTGAAGAAGATTGCTAGTTTGGTTTACAAATGAACAAGCGACCATTACGGCAAAAGATAGCACTCTGAGGCTTAAGTTTTGGATGATATGCTAATCAATGATGGATTTAACAAAAACTTTGAGGAGGCATTTAGAGAGTGCATTGGCACTTTGCGGCCTAGCTATGCGGCCTTACGTTGATGGAGATAAGGTCAGAGTGGCATTTATTCAAGCACCTGTATTCTTTCCATGAGAGTAATACACGAGATGTTTCAGTGCTGCAATCCTTACTAAGACTATCAAATCTGAGGGCGTAAGAACGTTTTTATTATACGCTTTGTTGGTTTCGTCACGAGTGGTACAGCAGACGGGCAAGACAGATGCAGTACAAACGATAAGAAGTATTGTCGCATTACAAATGAGCTATACAGGTCTGATGTGAATGACGTGCTTGGTCAACGTGGTGAACTTGAGTGAACTAGATAAGTACAAGGATTTAGAGACCCGTAACAGTCTTTGGAGAGTCTCTCGAGGCGCGCTATTTGCTCTAGCTCCAGGTCTGAACAACAAAGATATCAATAGCCCACTTGGCTTGTCTATCTTTGATATACGCAGAGACAACTATTGATTTCCATCAATCGCTCTACGACGAATTCATGTGGAGGATTAAAATGCAAAGAGCGCGTGATTGTGCCGGGCATTTGACACAAAGACAACATCACGGTCCATTGATGGAGTCACAGATTTTAGACCACGGTTTGATGTTGAGCAGAATGTTTATATGCAGATTGGCGGATCTAGCATGGATGCTGAGGTATTACAGACCTTACCTCGCAATTCGAGCTGATGATTATGTTTCAGCTATTTCTGAGGGATTGAAACTCTTTGAAATGCAGATTGGTGTATCGAAGCGGGATGTTTACCTTTGATGGCCAAGGAGTAAAAACAGTCTGACAGAAATTGTCAAAAGTGAACTCAGATTACTTATCCAGATGCAGAAATAGCATTGTTGCACTTGTCAAGCAAGCTTATCAAAAGAGCTTTGTGCTCAATGTGCAGACTTGGGAAGTTGCGGTAGGGATTTACCAAGGAGAAATCCGTGAGCTGAAAGATATTTCTATTAAACCTGAGATGATGGAGTATTCACAGACCGTCGTAGTCGAGCTTGATTATTGCGTCAAAATGGTAGCAACTGGATTTTCAACGAAGAAACGAGCAATTATGAAAACATTGAGCTCTCTTCTGGATCAGAGGCAGAAAAGAACTCAATACCATCAATAGCGAGTTAACACCTATGAATGATGCTGAGCTTGCATATTTGTGGCATGCATGACCAAAATGGGAGGGAAAGAAGATGACGAAGTATACAGAGACCGGTTGTGTGAGGCAATTAGGCTTTATTAGTCAAAACTCCATGAAGAAATCAGAGAGTTTATTGGTCAAAATACCTTGTGCTCTGATTTAAGTATTGTAATTTCAACGCTTGAGGGATATGGTAGCTCAAAAGGGCGATTATATTATCAAAGGCGTCCAAAAGGTGAATTTTATCCATGCAAGCCAGATATTTTGAAGAAACCCTATGAGGTAGTGGACGAGGAAGCTTGGATTATGAGCAGCGAACAAAGGAGGAATAAGATGGAAATTTCAGTCCTATTGAAAGAAGTTGATTTGCATAGTGCAGCTGATAATTGATAATCAGCTAGGTGTGAGAGGTATGATAAGTGACGGCTCTCATACATTCAACGAGTGTATCATCATCGAATGATATTGTTTGCCGTTATTTTAAAACCATCTTGATAAAAGCATGGAAATCTAAGAAGCACAAAGATGGGACAATGCATGATTATTATTTCGTGTTGTGAGTACACCATATGGACAATATAGCTATCATTATCACATGGAGAGTGGGGTATTTGCTGACGATCAGGAACTGGAAACCGCTCCAGGTGGGATGACACTTTCGCCGGATGATGTTGTTCGTTTATTAAGTTTGTAAAAGGAGAAAACCGTGACAAAAATTAAATTCGGAGTTACTAGTGTTGACTACCCAAAGCAAGCATTGAAAGTGCACGCCATTAAAACTAGGTTTACCGAGTTAGAGGTAGAGACCAGATACCTCCTCAGTTATTAAAAATTAATTAAGGATGTTTCTGAACTAGAATACGAACTAGAAGAAATAAACCGGTCAAATCGGCGAGTTTTCTTTCAAGAGAGGGCTTTTGAATGAGAGAAAACTGAATCTCGTTTAACGACCAACAATTTCCTTTGCAACGCAAGTGGTTGCGATATTTATCTGAAATTACAGATTGATCTCTTTGACCGTGGGCGATTAAAGCAGCTTAAGAGCGTGGATTCTATTGATTTAATGAGAAAGCCATCATATCTCGGCAGTTAGAGAAACTAAATGATTATGCACATACTCAATAGGCAAGTCGAACGAAGCTTTATTTCAGGAGGCGTACAGGAATTGCTGAAAGATTGTTACGGGATGTTATTGAGAATGAGGGTTTGAAAGTCTGTAAAGACTGGCTAAACAGCAACTGAAGAAGATTTGAATAAAATACCTAAAGGAGAGAGATTTCAAAATGGCGTAACGGACAGATTAGAGGCTTATTCTAGGCAAGCAGTTAGTGATTTAAACCTTATCAATACTAACTTGCCCAAGAGCTGTCAAGTCAGCTTATAAATCTATTGTGGAGGAGACAGTCGCGAGGAAGGTATGGGAACCACAAGCGATGTTGCTTTTGCATGATACGATTATGAAATGGCATGAAGAACGCTTTCTACGGGCTGTCGATAAAGAGTGGGAGGCATTGAGCTGAGGTTATGCGAGGCTATCATCAAGAGTACAACATACAGTTTACAACGAAAAGTGCGTACTAGACCGGCCGAGGAGCTAGAATGAGATGCCTTTGCTATTCGATGAAAGCAATGGCTAGGCCGGCTTTGCCAGTCCATTGCAGGGGCAGATAGTCACCAAAGGGGGCTATAGGCAGAGAAATAGATGGTAACTATTCATATTCGTTATTGGATTATGGTGTGGAACAGCAGCAGGATGTAGGAATCCACATTGTGGCCATTATCTGACACCGTTTATTGTTGGAGTTCATGCAGGTTACCGAATTTACCAGACTGTCTGAAGAGATCCTAACATCAGAGCAAGCTGAAGAAAATGCACGCATTGAAAGGGAGTCAAAGAGGCGTCGAGAGGCTTATCAAGACACATAAAGAGCGTTTGCATTATGCTCATACACTGCACAGATGATAAGATGATAAAAGCGAGCCGGTTTGAAAGTTAGAGGGTATCAAAACTGAGATCCGTAACTTGATAAATCAGCGATGATCTTAACAAGAGATTACAGACGAGAAATTTCTTTCTTTCTTTCTTTCTATAGCGTTTCATAAAAGGATTTGTGTTTCACAAGTCCTTTTTGTGTGTAAAACCGTATCCCTATCCATCAAGGTATGTGAGAGAGTAAATAATATTTTGCTGAGGTGGGGTTATCCACCTAGAACTAGAGGGTACAAATGGCATTTACAGCTGAAGAAGAACTTCTCAATCTTTGGGTTGACTGAAGAACAGAGCTAAGTCGAGTCTTTGCTTTTACGAGGAAAAGAGCTGAACGAGGACAATCAGCCTTTTGAAACTCTCAAACAGCGAGATGAGTCTGAAAGACCAGTTGCAAAACGCGTGTCTCAACTTGTTGCCATGCAATCAGATGCAAATACAAGGCGAAAGAAACAGCGCTTTGCCTCTTTTACCCGCAATCTGAGATATGACAGAGAAGTACAAGGAACGAGCCGATGCAGAAATTGCACAAATCAAAAGGTTGGTGCTATCAATCTAGCTGAAAGATACAAATGCTTCAATCCAGACAAGTCTGATGAATTTCATTGATGTTGATGCTATCCGGTTCGGATTGATAAACGGGAAAACCACCAGATTGATGAAGCAATCAACAGTTTGAAAGAAAGCGATCCTTATCTGTTCAAAGCTGAAGAAAAGTAAGCTCAGCCGAATATTTTGGGACCTCAGGTAATCCAGCAGGAGAGCACAAGCGATATTGACCCATTTCAAGCTGATTATTGACGGGTATGTGCAACAACTTGAGGGTGAGATTACATTACGCCATAATCCAAAACAACGGCAGCACGCCGCTACGAGAAACAATATGGGCATTCTTTGAGCATGACAGCCTGGGAGCGCGTGCAGCATTTTCAAACGCTCTCAGCACCTATTCAGATTTTGGATGGAGTGGCATGAAAACTCTACGGCTTTCTCAGTTAAAACCCAACAATACACCAGTGGTAATCGGCAGGTACAAAACCGGTGAAAATGATGGTGATTTCGGTAATAACTCAGGGCTCAGTCACGCTTTTGGTGATTTGACAGAAGTTTAAGCATGAAAATACAGATGTCAACTATGACTATACCTCACAATTCACGAGGGGTCTTGATCTGTCTACACCGTAAACAATGATCTTGCACGCTGCCGTTGCTGACCGCTTGAGTTTGCAATCAGCAGCAGACTCAGATGATTACCAAGCAGGTTGGTAAATCACTTGTCAGACAACTGCTACAGACTAGAAGCTCTCGCTGATTTTACAGATGATAGTAAAAAGCTTTGTTCAATAAGTTGTCAGCTTATTACACAAACAACGAAGTTTAGCACAGTTACTGTTTACTTGCGGTCAGAACTTTTACAACGCCATTGTTGATATGGCCTCAGTCTGCAAAGCGCCAAAGGCAACTATTTCCCTTGATAGAAAACAGGCTGCAAAATACAAAGGCTTTCGCTTGGAAAAACACCAGCACAATACTTCGAGGACAGGAGTTTCATGCTATCTTTCTCACCAAACGGTACTGTCATTTCCGTTTGATGGTATGGCGCAACAGCTCGTGTTATCGAAGCTGAAAATTTTGACAGTGTGAAATTGCAAGCTGCTGCTAAGGGTGGTAGCTTTACCCTCTTGACATGTAGCTAGCGAAAGCAATTTACAAAAGTCACAGGAACCATTGTATAGGAGGTAGAACATGGCACTTTGTCGGCACACAAAATCTTTTCTTTGGAGCAACCTCAAAAGGATGTAATTGTCGATGACGTTATTGAACTTGATGAAGATTATGCTAAAGAAGTCAACAAGAAACTCAAAAATGCTTTTCCAGATGAAAAATGTTTTGGAACTTGTTGATAAAAATGGAACAACAGACGAGAAGAAGATACCCCATCAGTAGATGGTGTATCTCAGGCAACTATTGAAGATTAAATAAGGGGTGGCACCCTTTGACTTTAAAGGGAGGTTACGCATGACCCCTATTTAACACAAGATGGATTTACTAAATGCTAGGTTTGATGAAGTCGCAGACTTTGAAAAATTTGGCAAACAGGGCAAAGATAGCGATTGATCTATACACTCACGGTATTTATCAGAAGGCATTGACTTTGAGAAATTGCCTATCGCAGATCTGCTGTAAGCTAGCTACAGCTTTCAAAATCGCCTATCTTGATGCCCTCTGGCATTATGTCAGCGGATGACAAACGGCTAGCTAATAGCGTTTTACTGGCCGTACATCAATCTCTACTAGCACCTCACAAAGCACCTCAGCGGGTCAGCAATTTCAATTTGTCTATGGATGCTGAAAACGCTTTGAAACAAGCTGGCTTTAGCCTAGTTGTTGGAGCTACTATGATCGATACGACTATTAAAGGGATTGACAAGGCGTTTGTTAAAGGATGTCCTGACCATCAGAGTGACTGATAAAACGATTATGGGAGATGAAGTGTATTCAGAGCCATTGACTAGCATGATGCGTTTTGATAGATCAGTGGGGGTATCTGGTAATCGTAACTCAAAAACTGGTACAGGAGATTCAAAATCAAAGGCAAAACAAGAGGTTATTTACCTCTATCCCTCACTATCTTGTGTGACAGTTGATAACAGTTGGATGGGTGCAAAAGTAAACGATGGGATAGGGAGATTACACAATTAATGGATTTCAAACTAACTATTATGATGGTGAGATATTCAGTCAAGAAATTGGGGTGATCTAATGAGTATTGCCACTTAAAGTTGACTTGCAGAAAGCTAAACAGAAACTTTCGAGCGAATCCATGACAAGAGGAAAGGTTGCTGTTGCTAGCCAAATCTTAGCTAGACAATGAGCAATATATCGCCCTTGGGAGGTGGAGAGTTGAGGAGCTTCTGGCCAATCGTTTGGACAAAGGTGATGTTGTTGTCATATGGACAGTTTGCGCTAGGAGCGCAATTTTACAGCTCAAACAGCATTGTCACGTTTGGGAGATATACTACTCGGGTACAGGAAAAGCGATAGGATCATGAGTTGCTACTAGTAAACATGCTGAAGACGTAGAGAATTTTGTGAAAGAATGGGGCTTTGATGCGAGAGAATGACTTTCAAATGTACTTTTAAAGCATATCAAGACTTTAAATTTACCAGTTGAACTACGCTTTTGATTATTTTGAGGATGACAAAGATGACCTGAGTTATCAATCAGATACTGTCGGAAAGTGGACAGAGAGTATATGGATGGCACACAAGAGATTTCTTGCCATTTGAAAATTGTACTGTAAGGCAAAACTCAGTAGCCAATGACACTATCTGGTTAGTAACCTCAGAACTATCAAAGATAGACTTAGCTGCTAGTGACAATAATTCCTATGAATATATGGGAATGAAGTCAGCCGCCCTGCCCTGAAAGGCAAGGATGAGCAAAGATATTATTATTACACAGTGGAAATTGTAGCGAAAATCTGCAATAGAGAGGGAAAAACAATGACAAGACACGCCCTACGTAGTAGCCTTTTGCTAGCTCCGTACAACGGAGGAACTGAACCATCAACAGAAGATGCGTGGTTGGAACTTGCTAAATGGATCTCAGACGTATCAGATGATACAGATGAGAAAACAGATGACCAAGCATACTACGATGGGACGGAGTTGAAGAAAACAACCGTGGTCAGCGTACAAAAGGTGCTTATACCTTTGAGGGTACGCTTATGATCCAGACGATAGCACAGGCCCTTATTGCTGGCATGAAGTACAAAACAGGGGATGACCGTAAGCTATGGCACAAGGTTGTTTCTTCTGATAAGAAAACAATGGGTGGGAGCTGCAACAGCAGCAGAAATCAAAGCAGGTTCTGGCCTGCTCGACTATGAGGCGTTTTGGATGGCTTTCTTACAACTCAACGCCAAAAGAAACAGTGTGTTAGGTAATAACTTTTGATAAGGGCGGGCATTGGGCCTTGCCCTTTTTACAAGATAAAGGTAGAAACGCAGCCAGATATTCAGATTGAGACTAAAACATGCTGGTTTCCCAGTTCAAATCGGCAGAAGTAGAGCTATGGTTTGATACAAGTCAAGAGTTTGATGCGCTTTTGCCAGATGGAAGAAGAACTCCAACGTCACTTGTCCAGTATGAATTGGATGGTGACTGCAAAATATTGATAACAAAATTGGGCAGATGGAGAAGCTATAAAGTAGTGCTGGGGCTGTGTCAGATTAGAAGAAACAGCTTGAGATTCAATATAGATCTTATTTTGGCGATGGTACATTTGCTGAGGTATTCTGTGTATCCAGATTATAACGCCCTAAATAACGCTCTAGAACAGACCACAATCATGTTCATGACAAGTTGGAAGAAGTTGCTGAACAACATGAAAAGGTGGTGAAAAGAGGCGATAGCTGAAATCACTATTTTGAACAAGGAAAAGTCACTCCAATCAAGACAACAAGAAACGCAGGAATAAAAAGAAATAGCTAGGTAAAAATTAGTCTATGAAATTCAAAATGATGCTTTAATCACAAATCTAATGTGATAAGGGAGTATGACATGAGACTTGTCTTTTAATAAGGTTCTGGATGTCTTTGAAATCTTGAAGAGGGAGAGTTGACAGAGTTTGAAAAAGCACAGTTGGTTATCCATTTTGCTAATGGCCAAGGAATTATACGACATCAAAGAGGTTGTGGATTGTTGGATTTACAGGGTGAGCATTTTTAGAAATCGAAAAAGAAACGGTTCAGTATGATTGTTAAAATCCAATGCCAGCAGCAAAAGATGAAGAAGAACGACGAAAATTGATTGATTTTTGAACAAGATGCAGAATACATTTTACGCTAGTGCAAAGCTTTATGGCATCAATCTTTTGGAAAGTTCAAAAATAAGTTGACATGGACAGAATTTATGGCCTTTTGAACCTCTTGCAGACAATACAATTATGCAATAGATTATAGAAATTCGTGCCTGGAAACCAGAACATGGTGGGATAAGAGACAAAATGCTAAATTACAAGCTAAATATAGTTTAGGAAAGGAGGAGAAGATAATGGCTGATGGAAAAGTTACCATCGTTGTTGATGTGGATGGTAATAAAAGTCAAGGTTCTAAATGATGGAGTTAGACAAGAGCAGCACGAGAAAGGTGAGCAGAGGAAGTAGCCTCTAAAGGGAAATTTTGCGGCGGTAGTGCAGTTTTCCAACCTGCCAGTAAGGTGCTGAACCCTTTTTGGCGAGAGCTTTTAGGGAGGAGCTATTCAGCGTTTGATACTCTTGAGAGTTATCCAAGAGTAATCGTGCTGATGGACATAGTACAGAAGATGTCACGCGCTCAACTAAGAAAACTTGCAAATGGTATCGAGGGTTTGCCTACGACTTTGAATGAAGTAGTTGGTACAGCTCAACGCTTGACATCTATTACTGGAGATATCAACAAATCAACAGATCTAACACTGCTCTTAATAGTGCCTTTCTTGCCTAGGATCTTCTAGTGCTGATGCAAGCCGTGGATTCTAACCAGTTCAAGTCAGATGTTATCAGCTGAAAGGTTGGATATTACAATCCTGGAAAACATTGCAAGAAACAATGCCTTATGCTTTGCAAAAGACTGCTGAATCATTCGGTTTTGCTGGCCAATCTGCTCAGAATGATTTCTATTCTGCATTACAAAGAGGGCGTATCACTTTCGACCAATTTTCCAAGCAAATTGGTTGAATTGAATGAGTGGCGTTGAGTGGTTTTGCTGAACTTGCTAAATCTAATAGTAAGGTTCAGACCTCTTTGGCAACTTAAAAACGCAGTTGTTAAAGGTGTAGCGAATACTATCAAGGCTCTTGATGATTTGACAAAGGCAGCAACAGGAAAGAGTATCGCTGAAAATTTTGACGCATTGAAAGTAATCATCAATGCTGCTTTTAGTGTGATTGTCAATGTTATTAAAGCTAGTACACTGTTTTTCAAAACTTTGTTTAGTATTTGGGTACTAGGGTTTCTGTAATCTCATTTTTGACACCGGCTATTATCAGTTTAGTTGCTGCTTTGGTAACTATATGTCGTCAATCAAGCCAGTAAAAACGACTAAGGACTTGATAAGCGCGTGGAAAACATTCAAAACAACAGCCTGACAGGAGCGATTCAGATCATCAATCTAATGACCGCGCAGGCTACACGTGGTTCGGTAACAAAAGCTCAAAATGGTCGCTAACTCGCCATGTACGGGGCTTTAACAGCCTCTACTGTACTGTTTTATGGTGTTTTTAACTGGTGCTAGTGGTTTGCTAAACTGCTACTATGCCGCAACCGCTGCAACAGCAGCATTTAAAGCAGCACTGACAGCTTTAGCCGGGCTGTTGGTTTGGGTAATTGGTGCTATCGGTTTTACTGGTCGGCGCTGGTGTTGCTTTTGTGGCAATGGCTGACTGCTGAGAGCGAGCCAAACGCCTCAAATCAGAACAAGAGGAGTTAGTCAAGAGTACGGATGAATTGACAGATTCTGTTAAACAAAGCAAAGAGCGTCAGAAAAATCTTGAATCTAAAAGGTAGTACAGAATCTTACCAAAAATTGGCTGATGAGATTGTCCAGCTATCTCCAAAAAGACAAATAAGACAGCAAGATAAGAAAAATCTCAAAGATTGATGCTTTGAGATTCGTCTGTATGGACTTAATCTTGCCTATGACAAAAATTCGATTCTTTGTCTCACTATAGTGATCAAATCAAAGCTAGAATCTCGGCGATGGAGGCAGAATCAACATGGGAAACCTGCACAAAAAACTTGCTTGATATTGAGAAAAAGCGTGCTGAAATCATGAACAAATGAAACAGATTGCAGAACAACGCAAAAAGTGGAATGAAGAAGCTAATATTAGTGATAGTGTCGTAAAGAAAGACTGCAGGAGCTAAAACGACAAGGAAACTGAGCTTAAGAATACCCAGACAGAATTGCAAACTGAGTACGAAAAACATCTCAAGTTCAACAGGCAGCATCTGAAGCAATGGCAACAGCTGCTGAAAATGGGTCTAATCGACAAGTTATATCATATGAAGGTATGTCTAAAGCTCAACAAAAAGCGGTTGATGATATGCGCTCTAAATACAATGAGTTGCTTGAAACGACAAATCGAACATGTTTGAACAAATCAAGTATAAGTCTGCTATTAGTGTCGATGAAATGATTGCCAACCTCCAAAAACCAAAGAGGCGGTTAATAACTGGGCAACAAACCTCAATACATTGGCCGAACGTGGAGTAAATGAGGGATTTTGGCTAAATTACAAGCGATGGGGCCTCATAGAGGGTTGTAGGTTCAAGAACTTGTTAATGCCTCAGACGAAAAGTTGCAAACATTGAACGAAGTCTTTACTCAAGGTGGTGAGTCAGCTATGAATGGCTTAACTGCTGGTATGGATACGGCTGCTTTTAGGTATCACAGACAAGATCAAGGGCATTGTACAAAGTCAAGTATCGAGTTTGCAAGAAGAAATTGCGCCAGTTGACTTCCCTGAAAAAGGGAAAAATATTCCTGAAGGTGTTGGTGATGGTATTAAAGCTGGAGCTGAAATTGCAAGTGAAGCTTCTAAAACATGGCTAATGATATAAAAGAATCTTACAAGTGAAATGGATATCAATTCACCATCTCGTGTATTTAACGAGTATGGAGGTTTCACTCACTACTGGTCTAGCCTCAAGGGTGGGATTCTGGAGCAGCTCAACCAGTATCATCCGTAACAAATCTTTCAAGCAATCTCAAACGCCATTTTATAGCCTTAATAGCGACTTTACTCAATCGGGCAGTTTGCTATGTCGGGTCTTAATATGGGGCTGGAGTGCTTCTGGTCTCGGTTATGGCAACAGCACATGAGCATTGCTGACACGTGTGAAGTCAACAATCAAAAACGCTCTTGATATTCACAGTCCATTCGTGTTATGCGTGTGATGAAAACTGGACGATTTATCCTCAAGGTATTGCTGTTGGTATTGAAGCAGATGCTGATGTAGTTAAAACAATCCATGTTGCGATTAAAAGATAGCATGATGATTGGATACTAGACCAGAAATTGCACTAGGTTTAAACAAGACACTCAGGTGCTCAAGTGACGGTTAAAACAAAGTAGTAAACAGACAATAGCTGAAAAATTAAGGTCACTATGGACCACATCCATGAATTGCTAGAGAGCTCTGATGGCTGAGACGGCTGTTAGACGACCAAATGAAATGTACTTAAATGATGGTACTTTTAGTCGCTAAAACGAGGCGATAGATTCAGCCAAAATACCAGTCAGAGAAAATTAGACGGGAAAATAGAATGAGGGGTATTCTTGAATGACGAAAACGATGGTTTTTAACGGCGTTGATATGTCACGATTCATTAAAATCAAGGATATTATCCGCCCTATCGGAAACAAGAGGAGCGTTACATTTGATAACGCTCCCTCATTGAGTTAACATCCAACAAGTGAAACGTGGGGAAAAGGAGCATACCATCAAGTTTGACATGATTGCGCGTGATGGGGGAGGCTCTTGAGCGCCTTTAAACATGAATTGGCTGGCGTTTTTGAACGTGCTAGAGCCTGTAAAAAGTTGTTTATGGCGATGAACCGGACAAGTATTATATGGGGTTGCCGCTGATGAAATCACTCCAGAAAAACTTGACAAGATGGTTTCAACGCTCGGAGTTTAAGCTTCTATTCCTGATGGGGTGGCTCACAGCATTGCTTACAAGAAGTTTGATAGCATCGCTAACGCTACTGTAACAGGAAATAAAATGGTATTTGATTTGGCCAACAATGGAACAGTTCCATAAAATCCAATCGTAAAAGTCAAGCATAATGCAGATAACGGCTATATCGGTATAGCGAATAATACTGGTTCTTTTGAAATTGGAAATAGCGAAGATGCTTTCACTGAGCCATCCCAAAAATCAGAAATGCTGCTTAACTATCGAGATAATGAGATCTCAAATGGTTTTTATTAAAGCGTTAAAAATCAAGCTGTTACAAACGATAATACAGAGTATGTAGTCGGAACAGCTGAGATGGTGAATCTCTGGGATCGCTCACATATTCGATTGAAAGATTTGCGAGGAGAAACCAAATTACACAACTATGCAACTAGCTTGTCGTGGGACATTCCAGCCCAATAGTGCAAAAACAACAGGATCACTGGATGACTATTTGTGGTGGAGACAAGTTTTTGGGCAGAGGCAAACAACCAATACGGTTTCATCAAGATTACTGTATCTGATACAGCAGGTAAGTTTTTATATGGAGTGGAAACTTTTAAACGAAATCTTAGTTCTGATTGTGAATACAACTTTTTGTAAGCGATGGAAACGGTGGTTATCGTATCTTGGGCGTTGGAGATTTGATGGCATACAACAACTGCTGACCGAAACCCTTTAGTGTGGCTAAAGGATGGTCTGACTTAAAACGTAATGATGACAGAATCCAAGTCTTTTATGATGGTTCTTACTCTACTTTCATTATTCCGGAAATTAAAGGGAAAAAATCCGCTAGAATCCATGTGACAATAGGGGCATATCGAGATCATCCAATGGTCTCTCATATGTATCTGGATGGTCTTTCTATTATCGCAAAAGATTTTGTTACGCAGACAAGAGATATTCCTAACCGTTTTACGACTGGTTCAAATGTTGCTATCAACAGCGAAGACGACACTAGTCTATATTGATGATATTGCAAAAGCAAGCGAGGTTGTAGATGGTTCTCAATGGCTCTCTATCCCTCCAGGTAATTCAAAATTAGAGCTGTACTTCTCTAGCTTTATCAAAAAACATCCGACAGTAACGATTGAATTTGAAGAAAGGTGATATAATGCTATTAACAATTCATGATGCAAGTTTGCAAAAAGTTGCTTTTGTTGATAACGACAAGCAAAATACGCTTAATTATTACGACGATACTTGGGCAAGGAATTTACCGACTGGATCCTCAACATTTGAGTTCACTGTATTTAAAAAAGCCATTAAATCGGATACTGCGTTATCTAAAGGCTTATCAATATCTGAATGAGCGTGCCTGGGTTTCGTTTCAATACCATGGGCGCACCTACCTATTCAATGTGATGACTGTTGAGGAAAACGAGCAGACAATCAAGTGTTATTGTGAAAATCTCAATCTTGAGTTAATCAATGAGCATGCCAATCCGTACAAAGCAGAAAGAGCAATGTCATTTATTGAGTATTGCCAAGAAATGGGGCTGCTTTGGTTTCAGTAATCTTTCCGTTGGAATTAATGAGATTTCAGATAGGAGACGAACTCTAGAATGGGAAGGACAAGATACTAATCTTGCTCGTTTGCTTAGTTTGGCTAACAAATTCGATGCAGAAATTGAGTTTGAGACACACTTGAACGCTGATAGTCTCTATCAAATCATTCAGAGTTAATGTGTATCAAGAGAACGACGAGAATCACCAAGGTGTTGGTCGTCAGAAATGACATACAGCTAACTTATGGCAAAAATCTAACTTCTATCACTAGAAAAGTTGATAAGACAGGTGTTTTTAATGCGATTAGACCAACAGGTAAAAAGGCGTGTTAAAAATGAAAAAGGGCGAAGAAGTAGAAGAGGTGGTAACACTTGGAGGGTTAGATCCTTGGTCTGTAACGAAAGATGGAATCCTTGGAATTTTATCAACGGAATGAATCTCTATACGCCCCTATCTCAATGCAAATGTATCCATCTGTTTTTAGCCCAAGCACATTCGATGATCAATGGATACGAAAAGGATTTCTCTTATGAGACAGACAATCCAAAAGAATTGCGCCGATTGGCTTACAATGAGTTGAAAAAGCATTGTTATCCTGCGGTGACATATGAAGTAGATGGCTTTATCGATGTGGAGATTGGTGACACAATTAAGATTTATGACAATGGTTTTAATCCAGCTCTTATGGTTCAAGCACGGGTCTCTGAGCAAAAAAATTAGCTTTACGAATCTCAGCGAGCAATAAAACTACGTTTTTCAAATTTCAAGGCACTTGAGAACAAGTTATCGGATGGCATTCAAGCAGCTTTCGAGCGACTTTTGAGGCATCGAAGCTCATACATTATCAAGTTAGCAACTGATAAAGGGGTCATCTTTAAGAATGGGGCTCAAGGAAAGTACAGTAACTGCTACTTGTATAAAGGTGCTAAAACCTGTTGTGGCTGGTGTCACATGGCGTTGGGGACTTGATGGCAATGTATCAACAGGAATGAGCTATGTCGTCAGAGGTTCAAGCGTAAGAGACACATCTACACTAACTGTTGCTGCTTACATTGATAATAATCAAGTTGCTGTTGATGAGATTTCTTTTGCAAAATGTTCTTGATGGACGAAAAGGAGAAAAAGGGAGATAAAGGCGATACTGGTGCAAGAGGTGAGCAAGGCATACAGGGAGAACGTGGTTTACCTGGAGTGAAAGGTGATCGTGGCTTGCCTGGTGAAAAGAGGTTCAGATGGCCGTACTCAGTATACCCATATTGCTTATGCTGACAATGCAACTGGTGGGGGATTTAGTTTTTCAGGACAGGGCAAGGCGTTTATAGGCGTTTATCAAGATTTTTACTGAAACCAATAGCAACAATCCTACGAAATATTTATGGACAGAATGGCGTGGTCGTGATGGTGCTGATGGACTACCAGGTAAAGCTGGAGCTGATGGAAGAACACCTTATGTTCACTTTGCGTATTCTGAAAACGCAGATGGCTCAGGTTTGACAATGACAGATAACGGCAGCGATATTTTGGTCATTATTCAGATTATGAAAAGCCTGACAGCTCGGATAAAAATAAGTACAAATGGGCTGATCGTTGGGCAATGGTCTCTGTTGGCGGAAAAAAACTATATAAGAAATGCCTCATTTCTCTCGGGGGATAATAAATGGGGCAAAATGTCTGTAAATGGACTAACGTATAATTTTACTCACTCTGCATCTAATAAAGGTAAGTCAGGCTTACATATGTTTAGTGAAAATGATACGGTTATCCCACGATGGAAAGGAATTTATCAAAAATTTCCATTGTCTCAACCTGCAGGCACTTCGGTCACTGTTTCAGCATTGTTTGCAAAAGATGGAGCACCTCAAGAGGCTCATATTGGGATTCACTTCTTAAAAGATGGGGTCATTGCTAGACAGTCTTGGGTTGACATCCCTGCTTCTAAAATCACTGACAAGTACCAACGTTTTTCTCTATCAGCAAAGCAAGATACACCTTTTGATGAAATCAGAGTCATGCTTTATGTTGGATATGACAAGATTGTTAATCTGTATGTTACAGATGTACAACTTGAAATTGGCAATGTAATGACTGATTTTAGATTATCAGATGAAGACGTGCAAGAGACTATCAACTCTAAAGCTGACCAAGGACTAACTCAAGAGCAGTTAAATGCCCTCAATGAGAAATCACAGATTTTAGAGGCTGAAATGAAAGCAAAAGCCTCCATGGAGGCCTTTAGCGAATTAGAAAAAGCATATAATGCCTTTGTTGAAAAGAACGCTAAAGATGCAGCCCAATCTGAAAAAGATTTGATTGAAGCAGGTAGAAGAATTGATTTGTTGACAACTCAATTTGGAGGACTAGCAGAACTTAAGACATTCATTGATACGTATATGAAAAGCACAAACGAGGGCTTGATTATTGGTAAGAATGATGCAAGTTCTACTATCAAGGTTTCAAGTGATAGAATTTCCATGTTTTCTGCAGGTAAGGAAGTTATGTATATTTCGCAAGGCGTTATCAATATTGATAACGGGATTTTCACCGCGTCAGTTCAAATTGGGCGTTTTTAGAACAGAGCAATATCATCTTAACAAAGATGTGAATGTTATCCGTTATGTTGATAAAAGGAGGTAAAATGGCAAAATACAGCAATTCAAGTGGTAGCTTATTTTTAAATGTTTACATTGATCAAGGTGCGCAGAATATCGCTGCTAATACGTCAACTGTCAACTGGGAGATGACAGTTAGTCGCTCAGTTATTACCACACATATAACAATAATGGTAGTAGTACACTTTCACTATCTCTTGATGGGCGTAATGTCCACAGCAGCAATCCGACTTGGGAGGTCTGGGACGGAGAGGTTACTCTTGCTAAGGGGTTCAAGCACCATAGCCCATAATGCAGATGGAAGTAAAACTCTGCCTCTATCCTGCACATTTTAACCTCAAATAATGGTTATCATGAATCCATTACAGTTACAGCTAATATCAGTCTAACCACCATCCCACGGGCTAGTTCTGTAAGCGTAAATGCTGGAACTATTGGTAGTCCAATCACAATTAATATTAGTCGTCATAGCTCAAGTTTCAAGCATACGGTACGATATGTTTGGGGTAATAAGTCTGGTACTATTGCCTCTAACGTTGATACATCCACAACGTGGATGATCCCTCTTGATTTTGCAAAACGAAATTCCCAAATAGTACAAGCGGAACTGGGACAATTTATGTTGATACTTACTCAGCTGGTACGAAAACTGGCACGCAATCAACTATACTAACAGCAAGTATTCCACAAAACATGAAACCTACACTTTCTAATGTGACCTTAACAGATGCAAATGGTGTTGCTAGAGGGTTGCTGAACGGCAATAACTTTCTTCAAATCGTTTTCAGATATTCAGGTAGGTTTTAATGGCGCTAGTGGTGTCTATGGTTCAACTATTACAGGTTATAGAGCTGAGATTGTTAATAAGAATCATGTTGTTACCGAAAATGGTGGCAGGCTTGGGATGATGAATTTCAATGGTTCAGCAACGATTCGAGCTAGTGTGGTTGATAGTCGAGGTAGACAATCAGATGCTAGAGATATTACTATCAATGTCATTGAGTATTTTGCTCCCTCTCTTAGCTTTTACAGCTGTTAGAACAAGAGAGTCGCCCAATATCATTCAAATCATCAGAAACGCTAAAATAGCGCCTCTGATACTCTCTGGTAAGCAGAGAAATAACATGACTCTGACTTTTCGGGTTGCTCCATTAAATGCAAATAATTTTTCAGTAGATAATGGTAGCGCATCAGGTGTCTTTACAACTATTCACACATTGACCAATTCGGCTGCAAACTTAGCAGGAAATTATCCAGCTACCAAATCTTTTACAGTCATTGGACGACTTGAGGATAAGTTTACAAGTGTTGAATTTTCAGCTACTGTTGCAACTGAAAGCGTGGTAATGAGCTACGACAAATATGGGCGGGTAGGTGTTGGAAAAGTGGCAGAATCGGGGAAACCTGGTTCGTTGGATGTTCTTGGTGATATCTATGCGAATAATAAACAAATTCAGCAGTATCAACTCACCAATAATGATGGCAGTGCTATTAATGATTTTACAAGTAATTTTGATGTAAATGATAAATCAGGTTACTACCACAAAGCAGCAAATTCACCAAACAACCCCTCAAAACATGGGGACTTCTTCATGTAGTCGGTGGAGGGCGCATCTTGTTCAATATTTTGCTGAGCGTGATGGAAGTCGTCCTTGTTCATTCAGTGCTAAAAACGAATGGGAATTGGACACCTTGGGTTGAATATGCAACTGTCACTAAGACGATTACAAGAAAAATTGATGGTGGATGGGGCGTGAAGCTCAATGCAACAAGGAATGGAAATACTGTCACACTGTCAACAGAGCATATTTCAGTATCTATCAATACTGATTCAGATTACAGGGAGTTACGTGAGACCTTACCAGCAGGGTTTAGACCAGCGAGTGAGGCGCACTTGATATTACAGGGGCATTCAGGCTCAACAATTTCAGGAACGGCTATCTTGCACTTGGCCACAGATGGTAAAATTCGTCTAACTAGTAGATCTCCAGGTAACAAATTCTGGGTAGGAACAATTACTTACATCACATCTGACCCTTATCCATAACATCGTAAAAAAATCCCTAATTTTTAAAGGATAATTAATTTATAAAGGAGGAAATGACAATGCTAAAAGTCACTAAAACACGTCAGCTAGTAGCTGAATTTTTCGCACAAGATGGAGACCAACAAAAATTGGTCAAAACTACTGTAGTCAACACAGATAATGATGCTGTTTCAACAACATCCGAAACGCTGCATGACCCGGATCTGTACGCTAAAAATCGTATCAGTATGCGTAAGCATGAGCAAGAGTTACGAGAAATGCGCTATAAGATTGAAGATGCCATTTTGGCAGAGATGGAAACAGATGAACATAAAGAGTAGGAGGTGGATATGCAAATTGAATTTTTCAATTTTTAGAAGCCTCATTCAAACAGAAGATGGTTTGGTATTGTACGCTCTAGCACTGATTGTCTCAATGGAAATCATTGATTTTGTCACAGGGACAATTGCAGCTATCGTAAACTCAGAAATTGAGTACAAGAGCAAAATCGGCATCAATGGGCTACTTCGCAAAATCTTAGGGTTCTCTTGCTGATGATCCTCATTCCGATGTCCGTTTTATTGCCTGAAAAGACAGGTTTTGCATTCTTGTACTCAATCTATCTCGGGTACATCGCATTTACTTTTCAATCACTCGTTGAAAATTACCGCAAACTAAAGGAAATGTCACTCTTTTTCAGCCGATTTTAAAAGCGTTTCAGCGATTACTTGAAAAAGATGACGACAAAAACAAAGGAGAATAACATGATTAACTGGAAAGTACGTTTTAACTTAAAAACAAAACATTTTTATTGCGAGTGGCATTCGCACTAGCTTTGCCAATTCTCGCATATTTCAATCTTAAACTGGAAGATTTGGTTAGCTGGGGAGTTATCTTTGATTTGCTTGGCAAATTCTTTGCGAACCCTTATCTTGTTGGGTTGACGATTGTAAATATTTTTAAATATCATTCCAGACCCAACAACTGCAGGGCTTTCTGACAGCAAACGTGCTCTTGACTATAAAGAACCAAGCGAAGATTAGGAGAAAAACAATGAAGAAAAACGACTTATTCATCGACGTATCTAGCCACAATGGATACGATATTACAGGTATTTTTGCTGACATGGGTACACAGAATACTATTATCAAAATTTCTGAAAGTACAAGCTATATCAACCCTTGCCTGTCCGCTCAGTTGAGCAATCAACCCCTGTTGGATTTTATCATTTCGCATGGTTTGGTGGTGACGTTGAAGAAGCTAAAGAGAAGCAAGATATTTCTTAGATAATGTCCCCGTTTCAGTTCCTTATCTTGTACTTGACTACGAAGACCACGCAAGCGAAGACGTGCAAGCCAATACCAACGCTTGATTCGTTTCATGCAAGTTCTTGCTGATGCAGGGTATAAAACCTATTTATTATAGTTATAAACCTTTCACGCTTGAGAACGTGGACTATCAGCAAATTCTGCGAAATTCCCAAACAGCCTTTTGGATTGCCGGGTATGGTTTAAACGACGGTAACGCTGACTTTGAATACTTCCCAAGCATGGACGGGATTAGATGGTGGCAATACTCTTCAAATCCGTACGACAAGAATATTGTTTTATTAGATGATGAAGAAGCTAAGCCCAAATGGAAAAGAAATGATACTGGATGGTGGTATGAATACCTGATGGATCTTATCCAAAAGAAGAGTGGGAAAAGATTGATGGTATCTGGTATTACTTCAACGAGGAGGTTATTCAATAGCTTCTCGCTGGTTGAAGGATGATGGCAAATGGTACTACCTCAAAGAAAACGGCGCAATGGCTGTTGGTTGGGTGCTTGTGAATGGTAAATGGTACTATCATGATGCTTCAGGAGCAATGGTCACTGGCTGGGTTCAATACAAGGACAAAACTATACCATCTCAAAGAAGAGAACGGCGAAATGTCTTCAAAAGAACTTGTCAAAGTCGAAGGAGGCTGGTACTACGTCAACGAAGATGGCAGCCGTTCAGACAAACCAGCATTTAATGTATTACCTGATGGACTAATTAGTTACTACAAAATAAAGAAAGGAGAATCTTTCTTCTAACGACCCGCAGGCTAAGGCTTGCAGGTTTTTGTTTGCAAAAAGGGCAAAAAGGGCAAAAACGCTGTAAAATGTCGTTAGTCCACGTAAGAATCTTGTATATGATTATTATTTTTACTTGATTTTTAGTGCATATTGTAAATGATTGTATCGTAGCGTATCTTCATGTTGTTGTGTGCTCTTTCGTGCTTTTTCGAATAAATAAGATAAAAATAGCCTAGAATAAAATGATAAGAAAGAGAAAAATATGAAAATTCGTGGTTTTGAATTGGTTTTCGAGTTTTACAGATGAAAATTTATTGCCCAAGCGTGAGACAGCTCATGCGGCTGGCTATGACTTAAAAGGTTGCCGTGCGTACGGTGATCGTGCCAGGAGAGATTGTCTTAGTTCCGACAGGGGTTAAGGGCTTATATGCAACCAACTGAGGTCCTCTACCTTTATGATCGCTCTTCAAACCCTCGTAAAGAAAGGGCTTGGTTTTAATTAACTCAGTTAGGGGTTATTGATGGGGATTATTATGGGCAATTCTGGTAATGAGGGACATATCTTTGCGCAGATGAAAAACATTACTGATCAGGAAGTAGTTCTTGAAGTTGGGGAACGTGTGTTCAGGCTGTCTTTTGCACCATTTTTTTAATCGCAGACGGAGATGCAGCTGATGGCGTGCGGACTGGTGGATTCGGATCGACAGGACACTAGGATGAAAATCATCTTTGTACGTCACGGGAGCCAGATTACCGTGAGTTAGAGGAACGTTCTTATACAGGTTTTTGGGATGGACCTCGCTCCCTTATCTGAGGAAGGAAGACTGCAGGCTAAAGAACTTTGTCGAAATCCTCTACTGAGTACAGCAGAGGTGAGTTGCTTCATCTGCAGTAACTAGGGCTTTAGAAACTGCATCTTATGTGGTTCGTGCTACGGGTCTTCCTTTAAGAGTAGAGCCTTTATTGCATGAATGGCAGGTTTACGAAAGTGGCATAGAGAATTTTGAAAAAGCACGTACTCTGTTTTTAGAAAACAAGGGGGAGTTGCTTCCTAATAGTCCTATTCAGTATGAGACAGCTGAGGAGATGAAGCGCGTTTTTGGAAACTATGATAAAGTACCGAGACTACCAGACAGTGCTAGTTGTCGCTCATCGAATGCTCATGCGCCAATTTGTACCAGACGAGAAGATTGATTTTTGTCAAGTGATTGAGTGTGAGGTAGAAATTTAGAAAGAGGTTTATTATCGCAAAGAAAAAAGCGACATTTGTGTGTCAAAATTGTGAATATAATTCACCTAAATATCTAGGACGCTGTCCTAACTGTGGGTCTTGGTCTTCTTTTGTAGAAGAGGTTGAGGTTGCTGAGGTCAAGAATGCGCGTGTGTCCTTGACAGGTGAGAAAACCAAACCCATGAAACTGGCTGAGGTGACTTCCATAAATGTCAATCGAACCAAGACAGAGATGGAGGAATTCAACCGTGTACTTGGAGGTGGAGTGGTACCAGGGAGTCTCGTCCTTATCGGTGGGATCCAGGGATTGGGAAATCAACCTTCTCTTACAAGTATCAACCCAGTTGTCTCAAGTGGGTACGGTTCTCTATGTCAGTGGGGAGGAGTCTGCCCAGCAGATTAAGTTACGAGCAGAGCGCTTGGGGGATATTGATAGTGAGTTTTATCTCTATGCAGAGACCAATATGCAGAGTGTTCGAGCAGAAGTAGAAAGAATTCAGCCAGACTTCCTCATTATTGACTCTATCCAGACTATTATGTCTCCTGAGATTTCAGGGTGCAGGGGTCTGTGTCTCAGGTGCGTGAGGTGACCGCTGAGCTTATGCAGCTGGCTAAGACCAATAACATTGCCATCTTTATCGTAGGGCATGTGACTAAGGAAGGAACTTTGGCGGGTCCGCGTATGTTGGAGCATATGGTGGATACGGTGCTTTACTTTGAAGGGGAGCGCCACCATACCTTTCGTATCTTGAGAGCAGTCAAAAACCGTTTTGGTTCCACTAATGAGATTGGCATCTTTGAGATGCAGTCGGGCGGATTGGTTGAGGTGCTCAATCCGAGTCAAGTTTTCCTAGAAGAGCGTTTGGATGGGGCTACTGGCTCGTCAATTGTTGTGACCATGGAAGGGACGCGTCCAATTTTGGCGGAGGTTCAGGCTTTGGTAACACCAACCATGTTTGGAAATGCTAAACGCACGACGACAGGTCTTGATTTCAATCGTGCGAGTTTGATTATGGCTGTTTTGGAAAAGCGTGCAGGGCTTCTCTTGCAAAATCAGGATGCCTATCTCAAATCTGCTGGTGGCGTCAAATTGGATGAGCCTGCCATTGACTTAGCCGTTGCAGTGGCTATTGCCTCTGAGTTACAAGGACAAGCCAACCAATCCTCAAGAATGCTTTGTAGGAGAGTTAGGTTTGACTGGAGAGATTCGACGGGTCAATCGTATCGAGCAGCGCATCAATGAAGCTGCTAAACTAGAGCTTTATAAAAATCTATGTACCCAAAAATTCTTTGACAGGCATTAAACCACCTCAAGAAATTCAGGTGATAGGAGTGACGACTATCCAGGAAGTTTTGAAAATGGTCTTTGCTTAATCTGTGACAAATCTTCTTAAAAATGATAAGATAGGAGAAATATTTGATTATCAAATTTTTAAGGGAAATCGTGTCGTATTTTTGAACAGTTTATGCAAAGCCAACAAGGCTTACGTTGTCTTCATGGAAATTAAATCTGCCACTTAAAGCCGAAAACAAGAGTAGCCATTGTGACCTGCATGGACTCACGGCTACACGTCGCGCAAGCTTTAGGTTTAGCACTTGGGGATGCTCATATCTTGCGGAATGCTGGCGGTCGAGTAACGGAGGACATGATTCGTTCGCTGGTGATTTCCAGCAACAAATGGGTACACGTAGAAATTGTGGTGCTTCACCATACAGACTCGGAGCTCAAACCTTTCAAAACGAGTCTTTTTCAAGAGCATTTGAAACACGAGCTCGGGGTTGATGTTTCTGGTCAAGATTTTTACCATTCCAGGATGTTGAAGAGAGTGTGAGAGGATATGCAGTTGCTTTCGAGAATCTCCACTGATTCCTGATGATGTGGCTATTTCAGGTGCTGTTTACGATGTGGATACAGGGAAGTATGAGAGAAGTATACTAACTTTATCTCGAAAAATTCTAATCCTAGCATAAGATCGCTACTTCAAAATGTAGCGATTTTTAATTTTAATATAGCTAATATAAAATAGCATAAAACAAGGGTATAAATGTTTACTCTTGTTTTATTTTTGATTGAAAAATAAAGGAAAAAGCGCTACAATGGTAGATGGAAAATGTTGTGTAAAAAACAAGTGATACATAAATACCGGAGGAAATCATGTCTTTTTCTGATTTAAAGCTGTTTGCCCTTTCTTCAAATAGAGAATTGGCAGAGCGTGTGGCGCAAGAGATTGGGATAGAGTTGGGGAAATCGACTGTTCGCCAATTTTCAGATGGGGAGATTCAGGTCAACATCGAAGAATCAATCCGTGGAAAACACGTCTTTATCCTACAATCAACGAGCTCACCTGTAAATGACAATCTGCTTGAAATTTTGATCATGGTAGATGCCTTGAAGCGGGCTAGTGCAGAATCTGTCAACGTTGTTATGCCTTACTATGGTTACGCACGTCAGGATAGAAAAGCGAGAGCGCGTGAGCCAATCACTGCAAAACTTGTGGCAAATATGCTAGAAGTGGCTGGTGTGGATCGTTTGTTGACGATTGATTTGCACGCTGCACAGATTCAGGGATTCTTTGATATTCCCGTAGATCACTTGATGGGTGCTCCATTGATTGCGGACTATTTTGAACGTCGTGGCATGGTTGGCACTGACTACGTGGTTGTCAGCCCAGACCATGGTGGGGTGACTCGTGCTCGTAAATTGGCAGAGTTTTTGAAAACTCCGATTGCGATTATTGACAAACGCCGTAGTGTAGACAAGATGAATACCAGTGAAGTGATGAACATCATTGGTAAGGTAGAAGGTAAGACTTGTATCTTGATTGACGATATGATCGATACAGCTGGGACTATTTGTCATGCGGCAGATGCTCTTGCTGAAGCAGGTGCTGTTGAAGTTTACGCAAGCTGTACGCACCCAGTTCTTTCGGGGCCAGCTATGGACAATATCCAAAAATCAGCTATTAAGAAATTGGTTGTTTTGGATACTATCTATCTACCAGAAGAGCGTTTGATTGATAAGATTGAACAAATTTCGATTGCTCATCTTCTGGGCGATGCTATTATTCGTATCCACGAAAAACGTCCTCTTTCTCCATTATTTAGTATCGAGAAAAAAATCTAAACTTTCACTTGAAATAGATCGTTCTCCTAGCAGGTTTCTTTTCTTGCTAGGAGATTTTTTGTAGTCAAAATCTGCAAGCCTTTTCAAAATATGCTATACTGATGGAAAAGGAGGATTTCTATGAGCCAAGAATTTATCAATCCAAGTGATGGTGTGGTACGTCAGTATCTTGCAACCAGTAAAACGTTAGCGGTAGTAGGCTTGTCCGATCGTGAAGAAACAACTAGCAATCGAGTGACTAAGGAAATGCAGGCTCGGGGCTATAAAATCATTCCAGTTAATCCCAAGGCTGCAGGTGGGGAAATTTTGGGAGAAAAGGCTTATGCGAGTCTAGAAGAGATTCCTTTTCCTGTAGATATTGTCAATGTTTACCGACGCAGTGAGTTTTTACCAGATGTGGCGCGTGATTTTTCTCAAGGCTGATGCCAAGATTTTCTGGGCGCAATTAGGACTTGAAAATCTAGAAGCGGAAGAAATCCTGCGTGCTGGAGGATGCGATGACATTGTGATGAATCGATGTATTAAGAGAGAACATACTCGCTTAATTCTTGAACAATAAAAGGTAGCCATGGGCTACCTTTTGTGTTAGAAAATACCAATCAATGCTTGCATGCCAAGACTGGTGAGGATGATGGCAATCCAGCAAAGGGCTCCAAGAAGAATGGATTTACCGCTGGATTTGACCATAGCAACGAGATTGTTTTGAGGCCGATAGCGCTCATGGCCATGACGATAAGGAATTTGGAGAGTTGTTTGAGAGGGTGAAAAAGATACTATGGACTGACACCGAGAGAGGTAGGAGAGTTGTTAGAGAGAAGCTAGAGATAAAGTAAAGGATGAGTGGGAAGACTTTTTTAGTTGAAATCCCTGGCTGTTTTTTGCTGACGACTTTGACAGTAGGAGAGAAAGAGCGTGATAGGAATAATGGCAAGGGTGCGTGTAGTTTAACAATGGTTGCAGACTCAAAGGGTGTTGGTCTGGTAAAGACTGTCCCAGGCGCTAGCTGTGGCTGTTACAGAGGAAGTGTCATTGACCGCAGTACCCTGCAAAGAGGCAGAAACCTTCATTGGATAGGTGAAAGCCAAGTTCCTAGAGTTGGAAAGATAAGCGCCAAGACATTGAAGAAAAGATAACAGAAATGGCTTGGGCTACTTCTTTTTCCTTAGCCTGGATAACAGGGTGCTAGTCGCAGCAATGGCAGAACCACCGCAGATAGAAGAACCCACTCAATCAAAAGGTAGCCAGTTTAGTATCCAGAAAGCAAAAAGCGCTGGAAGAGGTAGGACGACAAGGAAATCGAAATGGGAGAGGATAATAGGGAGCGAAGATTGTCCGACCAGCGAAGACTTACGGAGATATTGAGATCAAAACTCAGAGTAAGATAACAGCATACTGGAGCAATGAACTAAAGGTCAAACCGGCATCTAGTTGTTTGTAGGGTGAGAGCCAGGGGTGGAGAGCATTCCAGCAAAAATTGCAAAAGACAGGTGCACCCAGACCAGGAAAAATCTCCCAGGCACCCAAGATACGATAGAAATGAGAAGGCAGGCTAAGATTCCCTGCCCCATTTTTGATAAAAATGACATATAAACCTCCGAAAAATAAGCACTTTTTATTATAAACTATCCATCAGAAAAGTAAAGATAGAAACAGAAAGGATTAACTCAAAATGGAATTTTTGCGGTCAGGAGCTTTTGTAGTATAATAGTACTATGTTCTGTAAGTAAGGGGGTATCTATGGACTTAACCAAGCGCTTTAATAAACAATTAGATAAGATTCAAGTGTCCTTGATTCGTCAGTTTGATCAGGCCATTTCAGAGATCCCTGGAGTTCTGCGTTTGACCTTGGGAGAGCCCTGACTTTACAACGCCAGATCATATCAAGGAGGCGGCTAAGCGAGCGATTGACCAGAACCAATCCTACTATACAGGGATGAGCGGTTTACTGACCTTGCGCCAGGCTGCTAGCGACTTTGTAAAAGAAAATACCAATAGATTATAATCCTGAAATGAAATCTGGTCACTATCGGAGCGACAGAGTGCCTTATCTGCTACTCTGACGGCTATTTTAGAAGAGGGAGACAAGGTACTCTTGCCAGCCCCTGCCTATCCAGGATATGAGCCGATTGTCAATCTAGTTGGGGCAGAGATTGTCGAGATTGACACAACTGAAAATGGTTTTATCTTGACTCCTGAGATGTTAGAGAAGCGTAAATTTTGGAGCAGGGGAAAGCTCAAGGCAGTGATTCTTAACTATCCAGCCAATCCGACAGGTATTACTTACAGTCAGAGACAGTTGAAGGCCTTGGCAGCTGTTTTAGGCAAGTATGAGATTTTCGTCGTTTGTGATGTAGGTTTACTCAGAATTGACCCATACAGAGGGCAGCCCATGTGTCTCTAGGAGCCATGCTAGAGATCAGGCTATATTATCAATGGTTTGTCAAGTCTCATGCAACGACCGGTTGGCGTTTTGAGCTATCTGCTCCTGCAGCTTTCACAGCTCAGTTAATCAAGAGTCACCAGTACTTTGGTAACTGCCGCAAACACTATGGCTCAACATCTGCGGTGGAGGCTTTGACCGCTGGTAAAACGACGCCGAGCCTATGAAGAAGGAATATATCCAGCGTCAGATTATATCATCGAGAAGATGACTGCTCTTAGTTTTGAGATTATCAAACCAGACGGTGCCCTTCTATATCTTTGCTAAAAATTCCTGCGGGCTACAATCAAGATTCCTTTGCTTTTTGAAGGATTTTTTGCTCAGAAGAAAGCCGTGGCCTTTATTCCTGGTGCCGCCTTGGGCGTTACGGAGAAGGCTATGTGCGTCTGTCTTATGCGGCCAGCATGGAAACGATCAGAGAGGCCATGAAACGACTTGAGGAGTATATGAGAGAAGCATGATTCAGTCTATCACGAGTCAAAGGTCTCGTACTCTACAATCGTAACTTTCGTGAGGATGACAAGCTGGTCAAAATTTTTACCGAGCAGGCGGGCAAGCGCATGTTTTTTGTCAAACACGCTGGCCAGTCCAAACTGGCTCCTGTTATTCAGCCATTGGTGTTGGCACGATTTCTCTTGCGAATTAATGATGATGGGCTCAGTTACATCGAGGACTATCATGAGGTGATGACCTTTCCCAAGATTAATAGTGACCTCTTTGTCATGGCTTATGCGACCTACGTAGCAGCTCTTGCAGATGCTAGTTTGCAGGATAATCAGCAGGATGCTCCCTTGTTTGATTTTTTGCAAAAGACTTTGGAATTGATGGAAGAGGGCTTGGATTATCAAGTTTTGACCAATATTTTTGAAATTCAAATCTTGACCCGATTTGGAATTGGGCTCAATTTTAATGAGTGTGTCTTTTGTCATCGAGTTGGTCAGGCTTTTGACTTTTCTTTCAAATATGGAGCCTGCCTCTGTCCAGACCATTATCATGAGGATGAGAGACGTTGCCATCTCAATCCCAACATCCCTTATCTGCTCAATCAATTTCAAGCTATTGATTTTTGAGACCTTGAAACCATTTCCTTAAGTCCGAAATCAAGCAAGACTTGCGCAAGTTTATGGATCAGATCTACGAAGAGTACGTTGGATTCACCTAAAATCAAAAGAAATTTATTGATTCCCTAGCAGACTGGGGACAATTACTAAAAAGAGGAAGACAAATGATCGCAGTAGATGCTATGGGGGCGATTACGCACCTCAAGCCATCGTTGAGGGTGTCAATCAAGCCCTAGCTGACTTTTCAGATATTGAGGTTCAACTCTATGGAGACGAAAGCAAGATCAAGCAATATCTAACAGCGACGGAACGCGTCAGCATTATTCATACGGATGAGAAAAATTGATTAGACGATTGAGACCGACAAAAGCGCTATCCGTAAGAAGAAAATGCCAGTATGGTATTGCGGCTAAGGCAGTCAAAGAAGGAGAGGCAGACGCTGTCCTCTCGGCTGGGAATACAGGTGCCTTGTTGGCTGCAGGATTCTTCATTGTGGGTCGTATCAAGAATATCGACCGTCCTGGACTCATGATCGTACCTACCGACCATTGATGGCAAGAGCTTTGACATGCTGAACCTTGGAGCTAATGCAGAAAATACAGCTCATCATCTGCACAATACGCTGTTTTGGGCTCCTTCTATGCCAAGAATGTTCGTGGGATTTCGAAAACCACGTGTTGGTTTGCTCAACAATGGAACAGAAAGCAGCAAAGGTGATCCCTTCGTAAGGAAACTTACGAATTGCTGGTAACTGATGAAAGTTTGAATTTTATCGGAAACGTGGAAGCGCGTGATCTGATGGAGGGAGTGGCTGATGTTGTCGTAACAGATGGTTTCACGGGAAACGCTGTGCTCAAATCCATCGAAGGTACAGCCATGGGGATCATGGAGCTTGCTCAAGACAGCTATACAGGTGGTGGGCTTCGAGCAAAACTTGGTGCTCTTCTTCTCAAGGATAACCTTAGAGGTTTGAAAAAGCAACTCAACTATTCAGATGTTGGTGGAGCTGTTTTTGTTTGGTGTCAAGGCACCTGTTGTTAAGACTCATGGCTCAAGTGATGCTAAAAGCTGTGTACAGTACGATTCGTCAGATTTGTACCATGCTAGAAACAGACGTAGTTGCCCAGACTGCGCGTGAATTTTCAGGAGAATAACAGATGACAGAAAAAGAAATTTTTGACCGTATTGTAATCATTATCCAAGAGCGACAGGGAGAGGACTTTGTCGTGACAGAAGCTTTGAGTTTGAAAGACGATCTCGATGCAGACTCAGTGGACTTGATGGAGTTTGTCTCGACGCTAGAAGATGAATTTGGTATCGAGATCAGCGATGGAAATTGATTAATTGCAAAGTGTAGCAGATGTGGTCAGAACTATTAAAGGTAAAATATAGCAAAAAGCAACATGCAAGTCATGTTGTCGTTTACAGAAAAAGAATAACGTTAAAATGTAGAAATTGCGAGATAAAGAGATGAGAAAGAAAAAGGAGGAACGTTCATGTACATACCAATCTTGTATCCATGGTACATCAAGTGGTTTTAAAATAAAAATGAATTAATTGTTCATTTTTCGAATTGTTTTTCGAATAGATAGATAAGAGGAAGGAGAAAAATGATTTCAGTAATTTATCCAATCTGGTTTTTAAAAATGGTTTTAAGAGCTAGAAGTCATAAACTAAAAATAGAAATAAAGGAGAAAAAGATGACAAATTTTGACAAAATGGAACAAAAACTTTGTAACTCTTACAGAAGAAGAGTTGATGGATGTGGATGAGACACTTCCTCTTGTAATCGACTGGGTGTCTGATTTGGAAAGTAAGGTGCAGCAGTGGTGAGGTGGGGCGACAGCGCTTTTTGCTGGTGGAGCAACATTGGGGTATTACATGAATAGACCCTAGTCAGATTGTGAGCTGGAGAGGCATTCGTATGTTTTTAAAAAGAAGTGATATTATTAGGGATATTTTTATCTCTACGTATTATTTTCACTATCATTCAAATTTTAATTGACTATAAAATATTATCAGGAAAGTATAGTGTGAATTTTATGGAGATTTCAGAAGTATTTACCTATCAATACTCATTTCAATTATTTTACATAGCAGTAAAATATAACACAAAGGAGTAACTATGAATATGAACTTGGAACAATTTTATCAATTATCTGATGATGAATTAATCGGAACAAAAGGAGGATTTGGTCTTGCTGAAGCAGTTGGGATTGCAGGAGTATTGAACGCTGCCGTACAAATTTTTAACGCTGGTTACAAATTTGGTTCAATTTACTCGTCGTGGGCGATTGAGATAATGAACAATACAACCTGTAATCTCAATACACTCTTACCTAAACTAGCCACTATAGTTTCTTTGTTGGCAATAGCTCTTAATCTCGCCCTTCATAGTGATTCGTACAGGTTCATTAGTATCCTTTGATTGGCAATGGACTTTAGTTAGTTTGCTTGCTTCAGGGCTATTTTGGTATGCAAAGATTTGTCAAAAAGATAATCAAAACTATAAATGATGAATTTGAATGAAAAGGGATTTTGTGCATGTGAATGGCGGAGTTTTTCCGCCTTTCTTGTCAGGGTAAATAGGAGTCTAATGATAAGCAATTCTTATTAGGATTTGCTGAGGATATTTTATCGTATCGCTCATTATTTACATCGCAACGTGTTTGATTTTGAAAAGCCGATCAATACCCTATTTTATCCAGAAATTTACCCTGTTTTATTTGGGATCTTTTTATCTAGGATATAAGGTTAATAAAAAGCAAGTAGAGTGAGAGGTTAAGAATGACTTATTATTCTGCGCTAAAAATGGGTAAGGTAAGATGAAGAATGCATCATTGGAGTTATCATAATTTAGAACGGTGTTATCTATTCTGACTAGGAGATAGATCATACCAGAGGTGACTTAGAAATAGTGGGACATTAGAAATTGTAGTAATAAATAGGATGTCGTAAATGTTACTATCAATGATCTATTTGTTCCAAGCTTGCCCAGGTGACAGTAAAAAGTCAATTTCCTTTTATACCATATTTTAGTAGGTAGGACACTTGTTCTGCCTATTTTTGCCAAAAAGGTGCCAGTTGAGGTGTTTGTTTGGAGTTTACATGTATGATAAAATAGGTATAGAAATTAGGAAAGTTGGAGAAAAGAAATGAAAGAAGGTTTTGAGGCTATTGTTTAGTATTTGTTTTTCTATTTTTAATGAATATTTTTCGTCTTTACGATACTAGCAACTCTTGGTTTCAGGTAACAATGGTGAAAGTGAGTTATCTGGTGCCCCTGTGTTTTTCGTTTTATCGTTTTGCTCACCATTCACAAAAGAAGTGGGAAAGGTAAGAAATCTCTGTAATTTAATAATTTGACAGGTCATGACTTGTTCATGCCTATTTTCTTCTAACAAAAGTGCTGTTCAGGTATGAATATTGTTTTTCTGAAATAATTTTCCGATTTCTTCTTCGTTTGGTTGAAAATAATCTTACAAAGTTTTTAAAAGTTGTTAGAAAAAGGAGATAGATATGAAATTTGGGAAAAGACACTATCGCCCTCTAGGTGGATCAGATGGACTGCGGTGCTTAGCTTCATTAGCCATGGTCTTTGGCTACTACGGTGGTTATTACTCTTGGCTCATCTACGAGTTGGCCAAGACGACTATGGATGGGACGACTGCTTTGGGTATTGTAAAGGTGGCAGAGGAGCTTGGTTTTGGAAACGCGGGCTATCAAGGCGGATATGACGCTCTTTTGGTTGCCTGGTTGACTTTTTCTTTTTGTAGCCCATGTGCTCAAGGAGGAAATTGCTCCACTACTGTGGTGACAGGTCGGGATAAGAAGACCATCCCTATCGCTGATCCAGATCCTGGTGTCAAGCTGACTAAGATTTCTCGTGACCGATTTGCGCAGAGTGGACAGGGATCAGTCTCTTTATGGCGCCATCTCCAGACTCATAAACCCCATAGGGAGAAGAAACAGGGACTCCTATCCTTCTTGCCGATTTTACTCAAACAGCGTGGCTTAATTACCAATATTGTCCTAGCGACACTCTTGGTAACACTGATCAATATTGTGGGCTCCTACCATCTTCAGTCATCATCATTGATGAGTTGCACGTACCAGATCAGATGCGTTCGACGCTGGGAATTATTTCTATTGGGTTGGTCATCGTCTATGTTCTCCAGCAGATTTTTGTCTTATGCTCAGGGTATCTCTTACTTGTCTTGGGGCAACGCCTGTCAATTGATGTGATTTTTGTCTTATATCAAGCATCATGTTTTCCACCTGCCAATGTCCTTTTCGCGACACGCAGGACAGGAGAAATCAGTCTCGTTTTACAGATGCCAATAGTATCATTGACGCGCTAGCGTCGACCATTCTGTCGATTTTCCTAGATAATGTCGACGATTTTTGATTATTTTCACTTGTCTTGTTTTCCACAAAATATGATGCACTCTTTTTCATTAGTCTACTTGCGCTTCCCATCTATACAGTGATTATCTTTTGCCTTTATGCGAAGCCTTTTGAAAGATGAATCAGGGATACCATGGAAGCCAATGAGTTCTGTCTTCTTCTATCATCGAGGACATCAACGGTAATGAGAACCATTAAGTCTTTGACCAGTGAAAGTTCACGCTATCAAAGATTGATAAGGAATTTATAGCTTATCTGAAAATCCTTTACCTATAGTCGGGCAGAAAAGTCAGCAAAAAGGCTCTGAAAAAGTTGCAGCTCACTCGCAATGTTGCTGTTCTCTGGATGGGGCACGTACTCGTCATGGATGGGAAAATGAGTTTGGGCCAGCTGATTACCTAATGTCGTCGCGTTTACTTTATCAACTTTGGAAAATATCATCAACCTAGCAAAACCAAACTTCAGACAGCGCAGGTTGCCAATAACCGTCTGAACGAGGTCTATCTGGTAGCTTCGGGTTTGAGGAGAGAAAACGGTCGAAAGATTTGAGCAGTGAGGAGATATGATTTTAAGCAGGTTCACTATAAGTATGGCTATGGTCGTGACGTCTTGTCGGACTCAATTTGACCATTCTCAAGGCTCTAAGGTAGCTTTTGTGGGGAGTTTTCAGGGTCAGGTAGACGACCTGCTGGCCCAAGATGATGGTTAATTTCTACGACCCTAGTCAGGAGATTAGTCTGGGTGGTGTCAATCTCAGTCAGATTGATAAAAAGCCTTGCGCTAGTATATCAACCTATCTGCCTCAGCGCCCTTTATGTCTCTAACGGAACGATTTGGAGATCTTCTCCTTGGAGCCAAAGAAGGGACGACACAGGAAGATGTCAGAGCAGTTGCGGCTGAGATTCAGAGATATTGAGCGCATGCTGCTGAATTACTCGGACAGAATTGACTTCGGGTGCGGGATTTCGGTGGCAACGGCACAATCCCTGGCGCGTGCTCTTTTAACAGATACTGTTTTGATCTTTGGATGAGGGCGGCCAGTAGTCTAGATATCTTGACGAGTAGTTGTGATAATCTTATGGCTGAGACAAGACCTTTGAGTTTTTCATTGCCCACGCTTGACCATTGCTCAGCCGGACGAGAAGGTTCTTGTTTGATGACGGGCAAAGATTGTCGAAGAAGGCAATCATGCGATTTTTGGGTATCAGGAGTGGCTTTTACAGACATAACGAATAGCTGAAGGAAGATGAAACCAGAATTTTTAGAAATTGAGAGTTTTACCATCGTCGTTGCCATAATTTTTCCAGTCAGTGATTTTACCCATGTTTCTTCTACTCGATGTTTCTACTGGGTTTTTCAGTCTTTGCAGAAGGAGATTGGTTTGTCTACCCGAGCTACTGTCAGAACTCAGTCGGATCATTGCCAATATCAATCGACTAGCAATCAACATCGTGCCAATTATCTAGAAGAAAACAAAAAGCTAGTCAAGCAGGGTGATCTCCTTGTTCCAGTACCCGCTAGGGGCAGAGGCTATTTCAGCTGAAGCCTACATGCGAGTCAGCTGGGAGATGTTGGGGATCACAGTTAGGGTATTTGCAATCCAGTTTGAAAAGAGGGGAGTGATCAATTTCCAGAGGCGGATAAGTTTGGTTATCAGAGATGTTTCTGAGACTATCTCAGCCAAGCTAGTAGTCTTAGGAGTAATGTTTCTCAACAAAATGCCAGCATCTCCTCGCAGTCGGCAGCAAGTCAGAGCCAGGTCGAGATTGGCAATCTTATCAGTCAAACAGAGGATAAAATTCGAGACTACTAAAACAGCTAAGTCAGCGATTGAAAGGAGATCAACTGGATGGTCAGAATCCAGCCTACTCTTTTATCAGACTCCATAAAACCAAGCTGGAGAAGATCTCGCAAGCTAAATCTGACGTTATTACACAGGTGGATGCCCAAATTAGCCAGCTAGAGTCTAGTTTAGCTACTTATCGTGCACAGTACGGGATCTGAGCTCAACCAAGCCTACGCAAGTGGACTGGATAGTCAGCTTGAATCCCTAGAGTCCCAGCACCCAGTCAAAGTCGGTCAGAGATTAACCCTCTAGATCTAGAAAATTTTAGAAGCAGAGTCGGGTAAGAAAGTCCAGGAGGTCTCCTAGATAAGGGGAAAAATCACAGCAAATGAGGATGGGGTGCTTCACCTTAATCCTGAGACCAGTGATTCTACCATGGCTTGCAGAAGGAACCCTGCTATTAACTCTACCCATCCTTGGAGAAAGAAGGAAAACCAAACTCACAGCCTATCTCAGTTCAAAAAGATGTTGCAAGGCTTAAGGTAGGGTGATTCTGTTCCTTTACTACAACCAAGGATGCCAACAAAGGCTCGTTCTTGTTTCTGCGATTACGAATATTGATGCGACAGCTACTAAGACTGAAAAGGGAAATTTCTTTTAAAATAGAGTGAGGACAAGTCTGACTCCCTGAACAAATGCAGAAGAGCTTTCGCTACGGTTCAGAAGGACGTTTGACACTAATCTGGGAAAGGAAAAGTTATTTGTGATATCTACTTAGATCAATTTTTGAACAGAGAATAATGTTTGTTTTAACGCAATGATTATACTTTTTAAAACTGTAAAATGCTTTTGATTTTACAGTTTTTCTTAATGTTAAAAGAGGCATCTTTCGCCTTCGCCTCGCAAATTCTTGTTATTTTCGTTATTTTGTAGTAGAATGAAGTAAAAGAAACACGAAAGGCGAACTTTCAAAATGTCAAAACAATTGAGTCTATTCGCTGGAAAGAAAGCTAAAGATATCTATACGACTGAGGATGAAAACTCTTATTTCAACTTACAAGGATCAGGGCGACCGCTTTTCAACGGCGTCAAGAAGGGAGCCAGATTGCGTTAAGTGCAAAGGTGAAATAATCAGATTTCATCTTTTATTTTCGAGAACTGAAATGCGGCTGGTGTGGCGACTCACTTTGGTGAAGAAACTTTTCAGATGCGGAACAACTCAATAAAAAGGTTGATTGACTACTTCCTTTGGAAGTCGTACTTCCGTAACTACACAGCTGGGTTCATTTTCCAAAACGATTTGGTGTGGCAGAGGATCGCCTGGAAACGCCAATCGTCGAGATTTTACTATAAAAATGATGATTTGGATGATCCCTTTATCATTGATGAGGCATGAAGTTCTCTAAAGATTGCGGATGATCAGCAGATTGCTTACTTGAAGGAAGAAACGCGTACGCATCAATGAACTCTTGACAGCCTGGTTTGCTGTAGATTGGGCAAGTTGTTGATTGACTTTAAGCCAGAGTCTCGTTTTGACAAAGGATGGCAAGACTATCTGGCAGACAATTTTCACCAGACAACTGCGTTGCTAGGGATGCGGATGGCAGCAGCACATGGTCAAGGATGCCTGTCCAAGCCCAAGGAGTGCGGAGGAGGTGGCAGACGTTTACGAGATTGTCTGGAAAAGTTGCAGGAATTGGAAATAGTAACCTAAAGGTCGTTTGAGAACATTGCAAGAGCTGGAAAGTACAGGGACAGAGATTGATGAATAAACGTATGTTGGAGGCTGATTTCAGGTTAAGTCAGAGAGTTTGGTCGGGAGGCTTCAGCACAACTTGGGACTGTCAACTTTGAGAAGTATTCGCATTGTGCAAGTTTATGATGCTCTTTGATTTGGCTTGAGAGGATTTGTTTGCACCTGCAGAGAAACACATCTTTCCGAGCCGGTGACAGATCGTATCTTGGACGAGCGGCTGTGCGGAAGCGGATCTTGCCACCTCTATGCTTTGCCATTTGAAAGCTTACGCCAGGACAGTTTCGAGCCAACGTGCAGCCTCTTCACACGGAAGCCTGCTGCTATGGGAGAGATTCTCATGACGTGACGGTCATCACAGCTCATCACTTGGTCAATAAAGATATTGATGCGGCTGAGTTAGAGCGGTCAAGAACTACTTGCTAATCCCGTGATTCTCTCGTTTCGCGACATGTCGACAAGGAATTGCCGCTATGAGATTTTCAGAGTCAGACAAGACCATTCTCAAATTGACTCTTCTTTGAAGCTCATACGGCAGAAGACTCTTGCCCGTTACAAGGCCGATCAAAGGGACGGTCAAATGAAAGCGGACGATTTGCTCTTTATCCAAGACTATTTCAAGTCAATTGGGCGCGTGCTGACGGAAACTGAAGCTCTGTTTTGGACACTTATTGAGTCTGACCACCGCCGCTCACACGACTTTTGAGAGACGGAGCTGGAAGCAGATTGATTTCTCAGCTTCTAGAATTCCAAGCAGCAATTGCAGTCAACCCACTGCACAAGTATATTGCGCGCGCGTGAGGAGTTTGGGCGTTCTGAAAAACCGCAAAACCTTGACGGATATGGCGACCGTTTTTGGTCGTGCTAGAGGCGTGCCACCGGGCGTTTATGCCGGACGATCATGGAAGTATCTGTGAAATCAATGCCTGCTCAGTTGAGTGGCGTGGATGTTGATGGTGTCAAGGAACCATGGCTCCTCGCGTTCAAAATGAAAACCACAACCATCCAACGAGATCAGCAGCGTTCCAGTTCGGCGCGGCTACTTTGTAATGCAGTAGCCATTCTGTGCCAGTAGCCAGGTCGCTCGGTGTTTACCAAGCTATATGCGTGTCTCAGGTGCTGCGTAACATTACAGCCGCCGATTTTCAGAAACGCGTGCTGGTAAAGTCAGCCTAACAAGTCATTTCGAGGATAGCAGCTCATGGTCATTCTTCGTATGGTAACCAAATTGGTTTAGCGACGACTTACGTTGACGTGAGCTATTTCCAACGATAGGATTTGCCCAGGCTAAACGCATGGAGTTGGGCGCTGTTGTGGTGCGTGGCTCCAAAGGGCAATAGTCTCGTGAGAAAAACCTGAAGCGGGCGATGTGGTGCATCCTTCTTGAGGCAGGCAAGACAGGACGTGATGAGTCTGCAGTGGTGCGACGCGGGTCTCTAAAGGTTCAAACAAATGATTGAGTCTGTGGACACTGCTGGAGCCGAGGTTCAAAAGGGAATGCCATCGAAGAAACGCAAGATTCAACGCCTGTCACGTAATGGCGATGTCGTCCACTACTCATCAGAAATCCAGCAACGACCTTTGGAGCCGGAATGAGTGTCTGTGTGGCTATCGGTGCTAGCGGATAAGGTCTTGCAAACTGACCCTGCATCTTTGTTTCCTCCTCTCGCCGCCCAGCAAATGCCGTCTCGTCACTGTTTGAAATGGTAAGCAGAAATCGCCATCTCTGAATCACAAGAACAGGATGTGCAGTTGTGGGCGCGTCCTGAAGACGTAGATGCCTTCTGTTGCAAGAATGTAACAAAGAAAATATTGACGCTGTTGTTGTGGCAGCAGTGACCGAAAACCATAGTCTTTGTCACTTGAACTGGATATGGCGAAACGATTGTCGACTTGGAACGTCGTTTCCTCGATACACAAACGGTGTACGCGTAGTCGTTGATGCCAAGGTGGTGGACAAGGATAGCTCGAGCTCCCAGAAGACTGTCAAACATCTGCTGCAAACACGTGAAAGCTGATACGCTCGCGGTTCTATCTGATTTGAACCATGCGAGGTCAAAAGAGTCTGCAAAACCATCTTTGTGACTGCCTGCTCGGTCGGTCATCGGTCAATCACTCCACTGTGTGTGTCGCCACCAACCTCACTCCAACTGGGGCATCTGTGCAAAAAGGTGCCGAGTCTCAACACAGGTGTAAACTCATATACCGGCACGTCATGGCTCAAGGATTTAACCTCCTTATAGCAGCAGAGATGGTCTCCATATCACGGTGCTGCCTATGCGGTAAGTCGTAGCTGACCGCCTCGTTTGCGCATGTGCCAACTGGTCCCTGAGCGCCTGCTCTCTTACCAAAGAGTGCACTTTGAGGCGCATGGACAAACAGGCTGAGCGTTTTGAGGTCGCCAGTAGCAGCCTCAGTCAAATCTATCGAGCACAAATCCAATCGGTTGCCATCTATCGGTGGAAGGACTCTATGTCTGGTACCTTTGGGGACTAACCGTACCACCAGCTTTCTGGTTGCCTTTGGGGTGACAACAGCAAGATAGCCGTAAGGTCCTCTCTCCTGTGAGTTCAAGACTGTCGTGAGAAACATTCTGCTGCATCCCAGGTCAAGCCTTGGCACTAAGAGATTGATTTTGACTTGATTGCCTCTAACTTTGCTCAGTTTGCCGAAGCTGTCTCAAGGAGGCTCACAAAGGCTGACAAGCGGCGGCTTCCAGCTGTGCTCAATCTATGGTGAGTGTTATTGAAAGCTTGAAAGCTCTACTACCTTTTGGAAAGTCATCAGTCGGCAGAGGTGACCTTGCTCTGAACTTGAAAGTTCTTTGACAGCACGCTGGTGGGCGGATTTGTCTTCCATCTCCTGGAAGAAATTGCCGGAGTAGAGAAGATTGGACAAACATGCGCAGACTTTACACTCCTTGTCAACGTAGGGTGAAGCTAGATGAGACTGGACAAATCTTGACAGTGCCTTCCAAGGGAAAACTGGAAGAAGTTTACAACAGAATTTGCACAAGCCAAAAAGAACTGGACGAAGTTCCAGCTGTCGCTTCCTGACGCAGTCATCAAAGCCACAAGGAAACTATTGAAAAACCTGTGGTTTACATCCCAGTCTTCCCAGGAACCAACTCAGAATGTGAGCTCACAGCTAGGCCTTCGAGAGGTGCAGAGGTTAACTTGGCACTATCGTGGTGACCTTGAATGAAGAAAGCCATTGTCGAATCAGTTGATCCATGGTTGACAACATCGGTAAGCTAATATTCTCTTCTGCGAATTGACGCTTCTCAGCTGCGGACGAACCAGATGCCGGATCAGCTAAGTTTATCGTCAACATCTTGCCCAATGAAAAGTACGCGTACAGCCATTGATAGCTTATCGCTCGTGGTGGCTTGATTATCGGTATCTGTAATGGATCCCAGGCCTTGGTCAAACTGCAGGTCTTCTTCCATGCGGAAACTTCGAGGATGCCAATGGTACCAGTCCAGCCCTCTTCTACAGTGATGCCAACCAGCACGTGGCCAAAGATGGTGGAAACTCGGATTGCCAGCCTGCCAATTCGCCATATGGTTGGCACCAACAGCGGTGTGCAAGCGGGCGATATCCATACCATTCCTGTATCGCACGTTTGCGAAGGGAAGTTTGTCGTGACGGCTGAGAATTTGCGGACCTCCGTGACAATGGTCAAATCTTCACACTACGTTGACTTTGTACGGCAAACCAAGCATGGATTCTGGCACAATCCGAAATGGTCTGTAAATGCCATCGAGGGAATTACCAGCTAAGAATGAGTCAAATCATCGGTAAAATGACACTCAGAACGTTACGAAAGACGGCCCTTCGAAAATATCCTCGAAATGAAAGACCAGCACCTATGTTCGCGTCATGCAGTGAAATACTACTGGGAAGTAAGATTTGTAGATTTTCTACATTTGGATAGTATCGGTAATGTAAAAGTCATGTAGCCTGGCTCTGAAAAGTACACAAAATAAAAATTAGGTATAAAAACGACATACGAAGTAAAATCTCTTAATGAAGAATGGTGTTTTGTATCTGGGGCATCCAGAGGCCAAGCAAATGACCTATTTTAGTCTCCACAGTCTTCAGCACCGTGGTCAGGAGGGGCAGGAATCTCCAATGACCGAGGGCGTTCAGCGCCATCGTGATATGGGGCTTTTATCAGAAGTGTTCAGAACCAGCTAATTTGGATAAACTGACTGAACGAGTGCGATTGGGCATGCGTTATGACCGTTGTGCTTCTGTTGACAACATCCAGTTCTTCCCTATTTCGCTTTCATGATGCGTAGCTTGACTTGGTTTCACAACGGAAACTTGACCAATGCCGAATCATTACCCAAGAAAGAATTGGAACAAAGAGGAGCTATTTTCAGTCTAACTTCGACTCGAAATTGGCTCATCTTATCTGTCGAGTCACAATCCGAACTTCTGATGGGCAAAACAAGGAGGCGCTCAGTCTTGTCAAAGGTGGATTTGTTTATGTCTTGCTGTTGAGGACGTTGATTGCGGCTTGATCCTAATGGCTTGTCCTCTTTCTATCGGAAAATGGCAAACGGGAGTGGTAGTTAAATCTCTGGAACCTGTGCTTTTGAGGTCATCGGTGCTGAGTGGATTCGAGATGAAACCAGGCAGGGCCAGGATTGTGGATGACAATGGGATTCGTACGATAGCTATACGAATGGCTCCAGTTGGCGATTTTGCCCCATGGAGTATATCTATTTGCCTGCCCGACTTAATATCCATGGTGTCAATGTCCATACAGCTCGCAAACGTATGGGGCTCAATTGGCGTGAATTTGCTAACGAAGCGGACATCGTGGTCGGTGTGCCAAATCACCAGCGCAGCTATGGGATTTGCAGAAGAGTCTGTCTGCCAAATGAAATGGGGCTGATCAAAACCAATATACGCTAACGCGTCTTTATCCAACTGACTCAAGAATTGCGACAAGGGTGCGGATGAAACTGTTCGCTGTTTCTGGCAGGTGTTGTCACAAACGTGTGGTGATGATTGATGATTCCATTGTTTGTGGGACAACCTTCTCGCCGTATCGTTCAGCTTTTGAAAGAAGCAGCAGGGGCGGATGGAGGTTCATGTTACACAGTTCTGCGCTAGCTTATCCATGTTTTTACGGGATTGATATCCAGACGCGTCAGGAGTTGATTGCGGCCAACTGTTTGTCGAAGAAACCTGCCAACCGCCATGATGTATAGCCTGACCTATCTTCGATTGATGGTTTACCGATCTTGATTGGTATTGAAACAGATGCCGAACGGCGGTCCTGTGTTTACTGACGGTGACTACCCAACCTCTCTACGACTATGAAGAAGACTATCGGTAGTTTGAAGAAAAGACCAGTTTTATAAATAAGCGGATGAAGGCTCTCCATTAAAGGAAAGGAAGAGGAAAAAAAGATGACAAATAAAATGCTTGGTGCGCAATCCGGTGTGGATGCTGCTGAAGCGGGTTATGAAGTTGTTGAACGAATTAAAGCATGTGGCTCGCATGGAGCGTGCAGGTGCGTGGGAGCTCTTTGGTGGCTTTGGTACAAGGTCGGATCTTCAAAAACAGGTGTCAAAGAGCCGGTCTTGATTTCAGGAACCGATGGTGTCGAACTAAGCTTACGCTGGCTATCACACGACAAGCACGATACCATCGGTCAGACTGTGTGTGGCCATGTGTCAATGACATCATTGCCGCAGGCGCGTTCCCCATTTCCCTCGCTGACCATGTACAGGCAGAATGAACCAGCTAAACCAGAACAAGTCGTCGCCGGTGGCAGATACAGGCAGCAGGCGCTGCCTCATCGGTGGGGAACGGCCGAATGCCGGTATGGGCGATGCAGATGACTACGACTTGGCTGCTGGTTTGCAGTCGGCGTGGCTGAAAAATCTCAACCATTGACGGCCTGCAAGTAGCCAAGGTGATCTTCCCGGACTGCCCCCAAGTGGTGCCCAATTCAATGGTTACCCCTGTTCGTCGTGTCTTTGCTGACTACACAGGTGGGGAGGAAGTTCACCAGAATTGGGTTGCAAGAAACTTACGAAGTTCTGCCGTGAGCCGACTCTGTACTCCATGTCAGCCGTCTTACCACTCATCAAAGAAGAGTTGTCAACGGTATTGCCCACATCACAGGTGGGGCTTTATCGAAAATGTACCACGTATGTTTGCAGCTGACCTGGCTGCGTGAGATTGACGAGTCTAAGTGCCAGTGCTTCCGATTTTCAAAGCTACCTTTGAAAAATACGGTGAAAATCACAAGCATGAAGAAATGTTTGAAATCTATCATGGGTGTGTGGACTCCATGCTCGCAGTGAGCCCTGAGAAAATGTAGATCGCGTCAAAGGAACTGCTGGACGAACCTGTCTATGAAATTGGTCGCATCGTGCAAGAAAAGATGGCGAAAGTGTGGTCATCAATGATAGCTAGTGCCTCTGTACGGGCTCAAACTTTTCAGGTGATTGCCAGAACAATTTCCGGTGGAGTTTGTCTTTTCAGATCATCGATGATCATATGTTCGAACGTGCAGAACAGCTCATCTGTCCCATGCCTTTTGAACTCAAGGATTTGAGATAAAGGCAGCTATGAAGAAGCTATCGTCAAACTTTTGGATGAGCACCAGATTGACCTAGTTTGTTTGGCCGGCTATATGAAAATCGTCGGTCCAACCTTGCTAGCAGCTTATGAAGGTCGTATCATCAATATTCACCCGGCTTATCTCCCTGAATTTCCAGGTGCTCATGGTATTGAGGATGCTTGGAATGCAGGCGTTGCTGAGAGCGGTGTGACTATCCATTGGGTGGATTCTGGCGTTGATACCGGTAAGGTTATTCAGCAAGTGCGCGTGCCGCGCCTTGAAGGGGATACCCTTGATACTTTCGAAACTCGCATCCATGAAACAGAGTACAAGCTCTATCCAGAAGTCTTGGAACGTTTGGGAGTGGAGAGGAAGTAAGAAGGAAATCAAGTTTTGATTGTGTAATCTTGGTAGGAGAAAAATGATTAATCTAAAATTAGTAGATGAGAGCAGTTTTCAGACAGTGCTGGATTTGAAAATATCTGAAGCTGATGAACGAGCACGTTTTGTAGCTCCCAATGTTCGTTCTTTAGCTGACGCATGGCTCTACCGAGAGAATGGGGATGTGTTTCCAATGGCAATCTATTGGAATGAGCTAGTAGTTGGTTTTCTACTGTTGGAAATAGATAAGGATGAAGCAGAATACTTTATCTGGCGGATAATGATTGGCCAGCAGTACCAAGGAAAAGGTTATGGACGAAAAGCCTTGGAAGTTCTGATCAAAGAGGCTCAGATGGATAGAGATTGCAACCATATTATCGCAGATTATGTAGTTGGAAATGAAAAAATGAAGTACCTGCTGACTAGTTTGGGTTTTCAGGAAACAGGATTTATAGAAGAAAATAACGAAGTCGCTATGCGCTTGGATCTAAAGAAAGAGGAATAGAATGACTAAACGCGCACTAATTAGTGTTTCAGACAAAGCGGGTATTGTTGAATTTGCCCAAGAACTTAAAAAACTTGGTTGGGACATTATCTCAACTGGTGGTACTAAAGTTGCCCTTGACAATGCTGGGGTGGATACCATTGCCATTGATGATTCATATGATATCTTTGATTTTTAAATTGGAGGTCAGTGATTGTCGAGGACAGACTTCAAACAGGTATTTGTAATGTTAGAATCTAAAAACAACTCGATATGTATTTTTATGTCTATCTGATGTTATTAACTTGGGGAATCTTATTTAAGTTTGAGACCAATCCTGAATTTATAGCATTTTTCTTAGCTCCAAGGTACATCAATTGGATTCCATTTTCAGAACCACTAATAGTAGATGGAAAAAAATTGTTTTTGCTGAAATGTTATTTAATCTGATTTCCTTTATTCCATTAGGTGTTTGTTTCCCTCTGATAAAAACTAATTTATCTAGTTTAAGAATAGTCAGGACAGGTTTCTTGATTAGTTTATTGTTTGAGTGCCCTACAGTATATTTTAGCAATAGGCATAACAGATATAACGGTTTGACTTTAAATACGCTAGGTGTTTGTGTGTAGGCTTACTGATTTATCAAAATTTTTTATAAGAGTGTTCAAATCACAGACTAGAAAATGGATCAATATCTTAGGTATGCTTAGCCTTGGTTTTGCTTATCTTGTTTTACTGTTACTGCATTTAATTGGTGTTTAACTAATGATTAAAAAGGAGAATATAATGACTAAACGCGCCTTAATCAGCGTCTCAGACAAAGTCCGTGTGCCACGGCTGGCTGATGATACCAGTCAGCTTTTGAAGCTCGCATTCATGAGGCAGAGTACAAGTTGTATCCGGAGGTGCTGGATAGTTTGGGAGTAGAGAGAAGGTAAGAAGTAAATCAAGTTTTGATTGTGCAATATTGCTAGGAGAAAAATGATTGAGATGAAATTAGTAGATGAGAGCAGTTTTCAGGCAGTGTTGGATTTGAAAATATCTGAAGCTGATGAACGAGCACGTTTCGTAGCTCCAAATGTACGCTCTTTAGCTGACGCATGGCTCTATCGGGAAAATGAAGATGTGTTTCCGAGGGCAATCTATTGGGATAAGCAAGTGGTTGGCTTTCTCCTGCTGGAAATAGACGTGGATGAAGCGGAATACTTTATCTGGCGGATAATGATTGGTCAGCAGTACCAAGGAAAAGGTTATGGTCGAAAAGCCTTGGAAGTTCTAATCAAAGAGGCTCAGATGGATAGAGCTTGCAGTCATATTGTTGCAGATTATGTGGTTGGAAATGAAAAAATGAAGCACCTGCTGACTAGTCTGGGGTTTCAGGAAACAGAATTTATAGAAGAAAATAACGAAGTCGCTATGCGCTTAGACCTAAAGAAAGAGGAATAGAATGACGAATAAAGCCTTAATCAGCGTCTCAGACAAAGCGGGCATTGTTGAATTTGCCCAAGAACTCAAAAAACTTGGTTGGGAAATTATCTCGACAGGTGGTACCAAAGTTGCCCTTGATAATGCTGGGGTGGATACCATTGCCATCGATGATGTGACTGGTTTTCCAGAAATGATGGATGGTCGTGTCAAGACTCTTCATCCAAATATCCACGGAGGTCTTCTTGCTCGTCGTGACCTTGATAGTCATCTAGAAGCGGCTAAGGACAATCAGATTGAGCTCATCGACCTTGTGGTGGTTAACCTTTACCCATTCAAGGAAACGATTCTCAAACCAGACGTGACTTATGCTGATGCGGTGGAGAATATCGATATCGGCGGGCCATCTATGCTTCGTTCAGCAGCTAAAAACCATGCCAGCGTGACGGTTGTGGTAGACCCTGCTGACTATGCTGTGGTGCTGGACGAGTTGGCAGCCAAGGGCGAAACAAGTTACGAAACTCGCCAACGTTTGGCAGCGAAAGTCTTCCGTCATACAGCAGCCTATGATGCTTTGATCGCAGAATATTTCACTGCTCAAGTGGGTGAAAAAAACCTGAAAAAGCTGACCTTGACCTATGATCTCAAAGCAGGCCATGCGTTATGGGGAAAAATCCTCAACAGGATGCAGATTTCTACCAAAAAGCTTTGCCAACTGACTATTCTGCCATCGTGCGAAACAGCTGAACGGGAAAGGAATTATCCTTTCAACAATATCCGTGACGCTGATGCGGCCATCCGGATCATCCGTGATTTCAAAGACCGTCCAACTGTTGGCCCTCAAACACATGAACCCATGCGGTATTGGTCATGCAGACGACATCGAAAGCTGCTTGGGACTATGCCTAGAGTCTGACCCAGTATCTATCTTTCGGTGGTATCGTCGTTCTCAACCGTGAGGTGGATGCTGCGACAGCTGAGAAGATGCATGGCGTTTTCCTCGAAATCATCATCGCGCCAAGCTATACGGATGAGCGCTTGAAATCTTTGACCAACCAAAAAGAAAAACTTGCGTATCCTTGCATTGCCATTTGACGCTCAAGACGCTAGCGAAGTGGAAGCAGAATACACAGGTGTTGGTTGGTGGACTTCTGTGCAAAAACCAAGACGTGGTCAAGAAAGCCCAGCCGACTGGCAAGTGGTGACCAAACGCCAACCAACTGAGACAGAAGCGACAGCTCTTGAGTTTGCTTGGAAAGCTATCAAGTATGTGAAATCAAATGGGTATCATCGTGACCAATGATCACATGACGCTGGGTGTTGGACTCAGGTCAAACCAACCGTGTGGCTTCTGTTCGTATCGCTATTGACCAAGCCAAAAGACCGTCTGGACGGCGCGGTCCTTGCTTCCGATGCCTTCTTCCATTTGCGGATAACGTGGAAGAAATTGCCAAAGCAGGTATCAAGGCGATCATCCAGCCAGGGTGGGTCCGTCCGTGACCAAGAATCCATCGAAGCGGCGAACAAGTATGGCAGCGACTATGGTCTTCTGAGGGTGAGACATTTTGAGACATTAAGAATGCTAAAGGGAAGAAAACAGTTTCTTTCCTGCGTAGCGGAGTGAAACAAGATTAAAAAACGAACGTTTGTGATATAATGTTAGTAAATAATTCGCAGAAGGTTGGGAGATGAAGCTGTTAGTTGTCGGTTCGGGTGGTCGTGAACATACGATTGCTAAGAAGTTGCTTGAGTCAAAAAGAGGTGAAAAAGGTTTTTGTTGCCCCTAGGAATGACAGGATGACCTTGGATGGTTTTGGAGTTGGTAAATACTCTATTTCCGAACATTCTAAATTGATTGAGTTTGCAAAAAGCCAGCGATATTGGCGGTCGTTTATCCCGAGCAGATGATGCCTTGCTGCTGGTTATCGTGGATGATTTTAATGCAGCTGGTCTCAAAGTCTGGTCCGACAAGATTGGCAGCTGAGCTAGAGTGTCAAAAGATTTTGCTGAAATCATAGTCATCTGGCGTTCGACGACA